>ERZ1370068.2846-contig-1976_pt1 | contig 94824 bp, 155 predicted proteins | sample MGYA00561227_ERZ1370068 | MGnify/ENA primary metagenome ERZ1370068 (study PRJEB38410, sample SAMEA6850437) | metagenome | study: Metagenomic assessment of the ecological functions of the soil: analysis of the soil microbiota associated with the... | reverse complement strand
CTTACGTATTGCTTCGATCGCCGCCCGTGTATTCGATAGCGCTCGAGGCGAAAGGCCTTCGGCGCTCGCGCTCACCGCTTCGCTCCACCCCGCTCGGCGAGCTTCATGCGCGCCTCGGCCAGCACTTCGCCCGGCGAGCCCGGGATGCGCGGCGCCGAGCAAAGCAGCTCGAGCTCGGCGACCAGGCAGCGGTGCAGCGCAGCCCCACTCGCGCTGGTCACACCGTGCAGGTCGCAGCCCTGCCGCCAGCGCCGCAGGCCGTGCGCCTGGTCGCGCGCCCAGGCGCTGATCGGCGGCGCTGGTCGCGTGCCTGGCGCGGCAGGTCGGCGAGGATGTGCCGGCGTAGCGCCGCCAGCCACGCCCGGCAGGTGGTCCTCGAGCTGGCCGCGCGGCAGCGCGTCGCTCGGCCGTCAGCAGCGGGTCGGCGGCGACCGCGGCGCGCCAGGCGGCGATCGAGCGCCAGTGTCTGCGGCCCGGAAGTGCGCGGCCAGCATCCGCCTGCCGCGCGCCGCTGCCAACGCCACGCCCCATCGGGCCTCCTGCGCTGCCCTGCACAGACCATTGTGTGCAGCGCTGCGCAGCCCGGCACGAGGCGCCGGGCGCAGCACTGGATATCGGCCCACAGCTGCGAGCCGAGCAGCGAGGCGCAGCCGCTCGAGCAAGGCCTTTCGCGCAGCGGCCGCGCCTGCCACTCGGCCAGCGTCGATGCGGCGCGAGCGTCGTCGAGGTCGCAGCGTCGAAGACTCGTCGCCTCGCTCGGTGCGCGAACGCGGTCGTAGATGCTGAGGTTGGCCTCGTCGTTGAGGCGGAACGAGCGGTCGTCGAAGTTGGTCGAGCCGACCGAGACGAGCAGCTCGTCGACGATCATCACCTTGCAGTGGTACATCGTCGGCTGATACTCGTAGATCTCGGCGCCGGCGGCGAGCAGCTCGCCCCAGCGCGCACGCGAGGCGCTGCGCACGGTCTCGGCGTCGATGTGCTCGCCGGGCGTGATGATCTGCACGCTTGCACGCCGCGCTTGCAGCGCATCGATCATCGCGTCGCGCGGCGAGCTCGTCCGGCACGAAGTACGGCGCTCGAGAGGTCGGATCGATCCGCTTGCCGCCGCGGTGATCGACAGCAGGTACATCAGCTCCATGCTCTCGCTGCCGCCGCGTCGGCGAGCTGCTGAACATCTGCGCCCGCGCCGTCGCCGACCGGCTGCGAGCGTCGGAAAGTACTCGGCGCCGTGCAGCACCTCGCCGGTCGCCTTGATCCAGTTGTCCATGAACACCGGCCTGCATCTGCGCGACGACCGGGCCCTCGACCTCGAAGTGGGTGTCGCGCCAGTGCTCGGGATCCTGCGCGTCGCCGGTCCACTGCGTCGGCGATGCCGACGCCGCCGGTGAAGCCGATCGCGGCCGTCGACGACGAGGAGCTTGCGGTGCGTGCGGTTGTTGAGGCGGCCGAGGTGCGTACCAGTGCGGCGGGTGGAACTTCCGATCACTGACGCCGGCCGCCTTCATCTCGTCGATGAGTGCTTCGTCCATCTTCTGCGCTGCCGACCCAGTCGAGCAGCACGTTGACCTTGACGCCGGCGCGCGCCCGCTCGGCCAGCGCGTCGGCGAACTCGCTGGCCGATCGTCCCCGGACCAGTAGATGTAGGTCTCGAAGTTGATCGTCTGGCGCGCGCCGCGGATCGCTGCCAGCATCGCCGGAAGATCCGGTCGCCGTTGACGAGCACCTGGTAGCGGTTGCCGCCCAGCACCGGCGGCCCGGGCAGCACGCCCATCGCGTGGACGAACTGCGGATCCTCGGTCGAGTAGAGGCGCTCGATCTTCTGCTGGATCTTCTTCTCGCCGCTCCGCGCGTTGACGACCACGAACACGATCAGCGCCGTCAGGACGCAGGCAGATGGCGATGGCCACGATCAGCGTCTTCCTGCGAGGACCGGCCGCGCAGGTGCTGCGCGAGATTCAGCCGCGCAGGCCCGCGCCGTGCGGCGGCCGGGGCGGAGCTTGCGCGGGTCGCCAGCGCGCGACTCAAACCGCCGGGCGGGTCGGTCTCGCGCGCGAAGTGGCGATGGCGAGCGAGAGCAGCGATGAAGGCGCTGGCGGCATCGCCCGATCGTGCCATCACGAGGCCCGGGTCGTCGCTGCCGTCGGGCAAGGTCGTCGGCAGCACTCGCCCGCTCGACGCAGTGAGCTCGCGGCGCCGAGGACGAGGATCGTCTTGCAGTGGCGGTACTGGTCCTTGACGAAATCGACCGCCTGGCCGAGCCCGGCGAGGCCGGCATCGCCGCCGGGGATGACGACGCCGTCCCATGCAGCACCGAGGGCCCGGTCTCCATCGTCACCTCGACGTGGATCGGCTCGCCCGCGACCGGCCGGACGCGCGCCCGAGGCGCGCGCCGACGAAGCGCGGCACGGCACCGGCGGCGGCGAGCGCGGCGTGGACCGCGCGCAGCGACTTCGCCGTCGATGCCGTCGGCGACGAGCAGCGCGACGTGGCGCGTCCTGACGCTGCCGTCGCCCGGGCGCGCCATCAGCGAGAGCGCCGGCGAGCGTCGTCACCTCCGGCGCCGCCGGCGATTCGAGCACGCGCGGCTGCTGCCGTCGGCACGGCGATGCCGAGGCCGTCGGCGACGCCCTGCGCAAGCTCGGCCGAGACGTTGGCGAGCATCGAGATGACGCGCTCGCGGATCGCCTCGACGCCGCACCTTGGTCAGCTCGAAGCGGAATGCGCCGATGATGTGCGTTCTTCTCGGTCTGGCGTCTGGCTCTGAAGAACAGCCGCGCCTGGGTGAAGTGGTCGGCGAACTTCTCGGGCTTGCCGCGCACCTTGTGCTTCCTTCACCGGCTGCGGGAAGGAGACGAAGCCCGCGCACGCCGGCCTGGAACGGGCAGCCGCCGCCGAGCGAGTTCGGCTCGTAGGCGACCCGGCCGCGCGGGATCGCCTGGCGATGCATGCCGTCGCGCTGGTTGTTGTGCACCTGCGCGAGCGGCGAGTTGATCGGGATCTCGTGGAAGTTCGGCCCGCCGAGCCGCGAGATCTGCGTGTCGACGTAGGAGTGGATGCGCCCGGCCAGCAGCGGATCGTTGCTGAAGTCGATGCCCGGGACCATGTGCGCCGTGCAGAACGCGACCTGCTCGGTCTCCGGCGAAGAAGTTGTCCGGGTTGCGGTCGAGCACCATCCTGCCGACCGGCGCGCACCGGCACCAGCTCCTCGGGGACGATCTTGGTCGCGTCGAGGATGTCGAAGCTGAAGCGGTCGGCCTCCTCCTCGGTGAAGATCTGCAGCCCGAGCTCCCACTCGGGATACGCGCCGGCCTCGATCGCTTCCCACAGGTCGCGGCGGTGGAAGTCGGGGTCGGCGCCGCGAGATCTTGACCGCCTCGTCCCAGACCAGCGAGTGGGTGCCGGCGACCGGCTTCCAGTGGAACTTGACAGAACGCGACTCGCCGTCGCGCGTTGACGAGCCGGAAGGTGTGCACGCCGAAGCCCTGCATCATCCGGTAGCTGCGCGGGATGGCGCGGTCGGACATCACCCACATCAGCATGTGCGTCGACTCCGGGCATCAGCGAGACGAAGTCCCAGAACGTGTCGTGCGCCGACGCCGCCTGCGGCATCGCCGTGGTGCGGCTCGGGCTTGACGGCGTGGACGAGGTCGGGGAACTTCATCGCGTCCTGGATGAAGAACACCGGGATGTTGTTGCCGACGAGGTCCCAGTTGCCTTCGTCGGTGTAGAACTTGACGGCGAAGCCGCGCACGTCGCGCGCGCGTGTCGATCGAGCCGCGCTCGCCGGCGACGGTCGAGAAGCGCACGAACACCGGCGTGCGCTTGCCGGCCTGCGGCGAACGGTGCGGCGCGCGTGATCGGCGCGAGCGGCTTGGTAGCACTCGAAGTAGCCGTGCGCGGCCGAGCCGCGCGCGTGCACGATGCGCTCGGGGATGCGCTCGTGGTCGAAGTGGGTGATCTTCTCGCGCAGGATGAAGTCTTCCAGCAGCGTCGGGCCGCGCAGGCCGGCCTTGAGCGAGTTCTGGTTGTCGCCGACGGCGACGCCCATGGTTGGTCGAGCAGCGCGGCCGCCCGAGTCGACGCGGACGCGGTCGAGCGGCTCGCTGCCCGGGTTGTAGCCTCGGCGCGGCTTGCCGCTGCCGACCTTCGGGCGAGTTCGCGTTCTCGGTCACCGTGCTCGCGCCGTCGATCGGGTCATGCGGCGGAACCGGCCGACCCGGCTGCGGCGCGTGACCGCTGGCGAGGCCGTGCTCGGCGGCCTTGATCGGACTCGCCGGCATCGCCGCGGCCGCCGCCTGGGCGCCGATCTTCTGCGTCGCCAGGCGCCGCTGCGCCGCCGTCGAGCTGAGCGACGTCATGCCTGCGCGAGGGCCGCGGTCGATGGGCCGGAGAAGGCCGCGAGGACAGTGCCGACGGCTTCCCTGAGGTTGCCCTTGCTGGGCGAGCCGCCGGCGGGCGGCGAAGAATTCTTGCGGATGCGGGTGGCCATGGAGTCTCTTGAGGTCAGCGGATGAAGCGGCGTCCTAGGCAACGCGCATTCCCAATGGCGACGGCAGGCAAAAGAAGAGGCGCCCGAAGGCGCCTTTCCTCCTGCGACGCGTTACTTGCCGTCGCGGTCGGAGTCGCCCGGAACGGCGCGCTCGACGCTGTCACTGAGCGCGGTGCCACGAGTCGCGCACCGCGTGCTTGGCGCGCTCCCAGGTCAGGCTCGACTTGCCGCGGGCACGGTCCCAGTCGCGCGAGAGATCGGACTCGACGTCTTCGAAGCGTTGCCCCGATAGCGCGGATACGGCTGACGCTGTACGCGTAGGCCGGACCGAAGTCGTCGTAGCTGGCATCGCTCGCGTACGGACGGCTGCGATAGTTGTCGCGCCAGTACGCGTCCTCGACCGTCGGGTCGATCGCCTCGGCGATGCCCTTGCCGGCGAGTCCGCCGACGACCGCGCCGACCGCCGCGCCGACCGCGGTGCCGACCGGTCCGGCGACCGTTCCGGTCGCTGCGCCTGCCGCCATGCCGCCGGCCACCGCGCCGACTTCCGTGCCGACCGGATGGGCTCCGGGCGCGCCGGTCAATGGGTCGCGATTGGCGCCGCTGTCGACGGGCCGAGTGAAGGCTTCGTTGGCTATGGTCTGGTCTCCATAGAGTTGAAGTGACTCTGCAGATTAGGACGTGGCCGCGGCCCGCGGCCATGGCCAAACGGCGCGCGCGCCGCTGGGTCGCGAGCGCTTGCCGCTGTCGGACGCAACCTACGCGAGGCGCGCGCGTGGCGCGCTCTGAAAGCGCGCGCGCCGCTCCTAATTCGACAGCGTGGGCGCGTGCCCGCGACTGACGTCATGAAAGGAGCCGAACAGACCATGTATCCATCCATGTTGAGAACTTCCGGCGATTGTCTCGCCGATTTCGAGCAGTTGCAGGACCGCCTCGACGAGCTCTTCTGGCGGCCGCGCCGCGACCTCGAGCATCCGCGCCGTCGGCCGCGCCGGCGCCTTCCTGCGCTCAACGTCGGCATCTTCGAGCGAGGCGCTTCGAGATCTACGCCCTGGCGCCCGGTGTCGATCCGAAGTCGATCGACGTCTCGGTCGAAAAGGGCGTGCTCGCGATCGCCGGCGAGCGCTCCGCGCTGCCGACGCGGCAGGGCGAGGAGCGCAACGTCTACGCCAACGAGCGCTTCAGCGGCCGCTTTCGCCGCGTCGTCGCGCTGCCGAGGACGCCGACCCGGCCCGGGTCGAGGCGAACTATCGCAACGGCGTGTTGAAGATCGTCGTGCCGAAGCACGAAGCGTCCAAGCCGCGCCAGATCCAGGTGACCAGCGCGGCGTGAGCCGCGCTCGCCAGAGCAAAGGAGAACGCACATGGCCACGCAAGCCAACAACGCCGTGCCCAAGCCCGCCGGCACGACGACACCTTCGCGCGCCGCGCCGGCGCTCCTGCCGCTGGTCGACATCGTCGAGGACGGCGCCGGCATCACGCTTTTCGCCGATCTCGCCCGGAGTCGGTCGCGAGGATCTCGCGATCGGCGTCGACGGTCGCAGCCTGACGATCGAGGCGCCGCTCTGCACTCGGCGAGGCCGACTCGCTGCAATCGGTCTATGCCGAGGTCCGCGCCAATCATTTCCGGCGCAGCTCGAGCTCAGCGCCGACCTCGACACGACGTGCGCGCATCGACGCCGGCCTGAAGGACGGCGTGCTGACGCTGCGCATTCCTGCTGCGAGCGGGCCCCAGCCGCGCCGGATCGACGTTCGCGTCGTAGCTGGTGCTGCGGCGCGGCGGCGAGCTCGCCGCCGCGCCGCGCTCAGGTCACCGGCGCCGGGATTGAACAGCACCAGCGCGTTGTGCAGCTTCCAGCTGCTCGGCCCAGGTGCTTCTTCGGCCGCTGGCGACGTCGAGCATCAGGCGGAACAGCTCCCAGCCGACGTCCTCGATCGTCGCCTCGCCGTCGGCGATGCGTGCCGGCGTTGACGTCCATCAGGTCGTGCCAGCGGCGCGCCAGGTCCGCTGCGTCGTCGCGACCTTGATCGACCGGCACCTCGGCCAGGCCGTACGGCGTGCCGCGGCCGGTGGTGAAGACGTGCAGGTTCGATGCCGGCGGCGAGCTGCAGCGTGCCGCAGATGAAGTCGCTCGCCGGCGTCGCGGCGTAGACCAGGCCGCTCGTCATGCCCTGGTCGCGCAGCTGCTCGCCCGGCGCGAGCACGCCGACGATCGGCGCGCTGCCGCGACTTGACGATCGAGCCCATCGCCTTCTCGACGATGTTGGACGAGGCCGCCCTTCTTGTTGCCCGGCGTCGTGTTGGCGCTGCGGTCGACGCGCGCCGCTGCCGAGGTAGGCGTCGTACCACGCCATCTCGCGGATCATCGCCGCCGGCGACCTCGGGCGTCGCCGCGCGCGAGGTCAGCTGGTCGATGCCGTCGCGCACCTCGGTGACCTCGGAGAACATCACCGTCGCGCCGGCGCGCACCAGCAGGTCGGTGCAGAAGCCGACCGCCGGATTGGCGGTGACGCCGCGAGAAGCGCGTCGCTGCCGCCGCACTGCACGCCGACGACGAGCGTCGCTGCCGGCACGGTCTCGCGCCGGCGCGCGTTCAGGCGCTCGAGGTGGTCCTCGGCCGTGGCCATGATCGAGTCGATCATCGACATGAAGCCGACGTGGCGCCTCGTCCTGCAGGCAGACGACGTCGAGCGTCTCGGTCGCCGGCGCCGACGTCGGCGACGTCTGCGCTCGTCGACGATCGCGAACGATGCCGGGCGGCAGCAGGCGCTCGGGCTGCAGCTCTCGCAGCCCAGGCTCACGACCATGACCTCGCCGCCGAAGTTCGGGTTGCAGGCTGATGTTGCGCAGCGTGCGGATCGGGATCACCGCGTCGGGCGCGTCGATGGCGACGCCGCAGCCGTAGGTGTGCTCGAGCGCCGACGACGTCGTCGACGTTCGGATAGCTGCGGCAGCAGCTCGGCGCTTGATGCGCTGCGACCGCGAACTCGACCACGCCGGCGACGCACTGCACCGTCGTCGTGATCGCGAGGATGTTGCGCGTGCCGACCGAGCCGTCGGCGTTGCGGTAGCCCTCGAAGGTGTAGCCCTCGAGCGGCGCCGCGCGCCGGCGGCTCGACGGTCGCGATCGGCAGGCCGTCGAGCGAGCGCGCGGCGGGCATCTCGAGCAGCCGCTCGTGGACCCAGCTGCCGGCGGCGATCGGCCTCGGCCGCATAGCCGATCGCGACGCCGTAGCGCAGCACCGGCGCGCCGGCGTCGATCGCGGTCAGCGCGACCTTGTGGCCGGCGCGGGACGCGGTCCGTCAGCACCAGCCCGGAGGCGAAGCCGGACGTGAACGCGGCGCCGGCGTCGAGGCCGGCCTCGTTGGCGACGATGGCGACGTTGTCGCGCCGGTCCATGCGGATCGCGCGTGGCTCGGCGGCAGCGACGTTGGCGTTTGCGGCAATGGCGACGGCGTCCGACATCGGTCGAAAGTCTATGCCGAGCCCGACCTCTCCGCATCTGCCCCCGGAGCCCACCATGACCGTATCCCGCCGCACCTTCGCTCGCCGCCTGCGCCGGCACGTTCGCCTTGCCGGCGTGGAGCCAGGACAAGTGGCCGTCGAAGCCGATCGTCTACATCGTGCCGTTCCCGGCCGGCGGCACGACCGACATCCTGGCCCGCCTGATCGGCCAGAAGCTCGGCGCCGATGCTCGGCACGACGATCGTCGTCGACAACAAGGGCGGCGCCGGCGGCAGCGTCGGCTCGGAGATCGCCTCGCGCGCCGCGCCCGACGGCTACACGATCCTCGGCGGCACGATCAGCTCGCACGCGATCAACGTCAGCCTCTATCCGAAGATCGGCTACGACCCGATCAAGTCGTTCGCGCCGATCACGCTGATCGGCACCAACCCGACGGTGCTCGTCGTCAACCAGGCGAGCCCCTACAAGACGCTGCAGGACGTGATCGCCGCGGGCAAGGCGAAGAAGCCGCTGACCGGCGCTTCGGCCGGCAGCGGCACGTCGCAGCACCTCTCGCTCGAGCTGCTCAAGGCCAAGGCCGGCATCGACATCACGCACATCCCGTACAAGGGCAGCGCGCCCGGCGATCCAGGACGTGATGGCGGGCCAGGTCGACATGATGTTCGACACCACGGTCGTCGCCGGCCCGCACATCGAGAGCGGCAAGCTGCGCGCGCTCGCGGTGACGTCGGCCAAGCGCGTGCCGAGCATGCCCGAACGTGCCGACGGTCGCCGAGAGCGGCGTGCCGGGCTACGAGGTCGTGTCGTGGCAGGCGATCTTCGCGCCGGCGGGAACGCCGAAGCCGATCATCGACCGGCTGCACGGCGAGATCGCCAAGATCCTGCCCGAGCCCGAGATGCAGGAGCGGCTCGCCAAGCTCGGCATGCAGGGCGCCGACATGACGCCGCCGCAGCTCGCCGCGTTCCAGAAGGCCGAGGTCGAGAAGTGGGCGGCGGTGATCAAGAGCGCCAACATCAAGCTCGAGTGAGCGGCACCGGCGCGCTTCGGCTCAGCCAGCGAACGCCGATCGCAAAGCTTTGCTCGGCGGCGGGCGTGAAGACGACGACGCGCGAGTCCTCGGCGCGCTGCGCCCAGCGCAGCTCGTAGAAGCGGGCGAGGGCGCGGCGCCGAGCGCGCCGCCGAGGTGGTGGCGACGCTCGCCCCAGTCGAGGCACGGCCGGCAGAAAGTGCGGCGCTGGTGCGCGGCACGCGCCGGATCGATCCCGAACGTCGCCAGCCAGTCGGCGCCGGCGTTGGTGAGAAACAGGCTGCCGGCCTCGTCGCCGAGCAGGCCGCGGGCGATCAGGCCGTCGTAGGCGACGCACGCCGAGCTCGCCGGCGAGGTGGTCGTAGCAGACGCGCGCCTTCCGCAGCGCCGGCTCGCGCGGCCCGGGCAGGAGACGCAACGCGCCGGTGCGAAAGGCGACGCCCATCAGCGCTTCGAGCAGCTGCGCGATGTCGCCGCCGGCGAGGCGGAAGTAGCGATGCCGGCCCTGCGCCGCGACGCGCGAGCAGGCCGGCATCGAGCAGCTTGGCGAGGTGCGCGCTCGACGGTCTGCTTGGTGACGCCGGCGATGCCCGCGAGCTCGGTCGCGGTCAGCGCGCTGGTCGGCGAGCAGAGCGCGTCAGGATCTCGGCGCGCGCGGGATCGCCGATCAGGCCGGCGATGCCGGGCGATGTTCGGTCCGTCATTCATGGTTCGATCGTAGCCGAACCGTTGCGGCGGTCCGGCGCTATCGGTCGTCGTTCGACGCAACCACCGCGGCACCGCCATGACCATCACCTGCTTCATCCGCTACCAGATCGACCCGTTCCAGCGCGACGCCTTCGCGCACTACGCCGCGGCCTGGGGCCGCATCATCCCGCGCTGCGGCGGCCACCTGGTCGGCTACTTCGTGCCGCACGAGGGCACCAACGACGTCGCCTGGGGCCTGATCGCCTTCGACTCGCTTGCCGCCTACGAGCGCTACCGCGCGCGCACTGCAGAGCGACGCCGAGGGCGCGCGCCAACTTCGCCCTCGCGCGCGACAAGCGCTTCATCCTGCGCGAGGAGCGCAGCTTCCGTCGAGGTCGTCGACGGCACCTTCGGCATCGCCGCCGTGGCGCGCTGAGCTGACCGCAAAAACCCGGCTGCAGCCGGCCGCCATTTGTGCTGTGATGCGCCCTGCGGCGGCGTCGCCGCCTGGAGCAGCCGATGCGCCTCTCGCCGGTCCTTCTCGCCGCCAGCTGCCTCATCGCCGCATGCGCCACGACCACTGCGCCGCGCGGCGGGGCCGGAAGCGCTGCTCGCCGACCAGCTGTTCGCGCCGCCCTCCGAGCCGGTCCGCAGCGACGACCTCATGTTCGCGATGAGCGACGCGATGCGGCGCTACCTGGCAGTCGACATCGCCGACCAGCTGCGCATCCGAGGGCGGCGCAGACCGGGCTGGATGGAAGCGCTGCGCTCGCAGGCGCAGCTCAGGCTCGAGTACGACGCGGCGCGACTGAAGAAGGCCGCCGCGACCTTCGACGCGGCGCACCGGCAACTGCCTCTCGCTGGTGATCATGACGGCGGCGTTCGCCAAGGAGCTGCACCTGCCGGTGAGCTATCGCAGCGCCTACCTCGAGGAATCGTGGAGCCGCAGCGGCAGCCTGCTGATCTCGACCGGGCACGTCAACATCACGGTCGGCCGGCGCATCCTCGACGCCAAGACGGGACGCGACCTGAGTCCGATCACGATCGACTTCCTGCCGCCCGAGGAGATCAGCGGCCTGCGCTCGCGCGACATCAGCGAGGCGACGGTGATCGCGATGTACGCCAACAACCGTGCTGCCGAGGCGCTCGCCGACGGCCGCATCGACGACGCCTATGCCTGGGCCGCCGAGAGCGTGCGCCGCGATCCCGACGTTCAACGGCGCCTTCAATACGCTCGGCGTCGTCTACCTGCGCCACGGCAACCTCGACCAGGCGGCGCGCGCTTCGAGCGCGTCCTCGCCGGTGCGCCGAAGGACACGCGCGCCCTCGCCAATCTGGCCGAAACCTACGGCCGCCAGGGCCGCAGCGGCGACGCCGAGGCGGTGAGAAGCGCCTCGGCCGCGGTCGAGCCGTATCCGCCGTTCCACTTCTTCAACCTCGGCATGGCGGCGATGCGCCAGGAGACTTTCGCACCGCGCGCGAGCTGTTCGCGCGCGAGGTCGCGCGCGCCGACTCGTACCACGAGTTCCACTTCTGGCTCGGCGTCGCCGACTGGCGCCTCGGCGACGAGGCCGCGGCCCGACGTCACCTCGCGCTCGCCATGGACAACAGCGTGACGCGCAGCCAGCACGATCTCTACGCCGCCAAGCTGGCCTGGCTTGCAGGCCCATCGCCAGCCCTAGGCGGAGAGCGGTGCAGCTGCCGCGCAGGGGGCGGTCATGCGACAACACGACGGCGCGGCGCGAGCGAATGGTCGCCGAGGACATCGCGGCGCGCGGCATCGACGATGGCGCCGTGCTCGTCGGCGTTGCGCGCGGTGCCGCGCGAGCAGTTGCGTCGCCGCCCGTTGGCAGGCGCAGGCCTACGAAGACACGCCGCTGCCGATCGAGGACGGCCAGACGATCTCGCAGCCGTACATCGTCGCCCTGATGCTCGCTTCGCTGCGGCTGCAGCCGAGCGATCGCGTGCTCGAGATCAGCGCCGGCTCGGGCTATGCCAGCGCGCTGGCGAGCCGGATCGTCGCCCGCGTCGATGCCGTCGAGCGCCACCCGCACCTGGTCCGAGCTGGCGCGCGAGCGCCTGGCGCGGCTCGGTTACGACAACGTCGCCGTGCACTGCGCCGACGGCAGCACCGGCTGGCCCGCGGGCGCGCCCTACGACGCGATCATGGTCGCGGCGGCCGGGCCGCGCATCCCCGATGCGCTGCGCGGACCAGCTCGCCCGCGGCGGCTGCCTGGTGATGCCGGTCGACGACGGCGGCCACGGCGCGCAGCGCCTGGTGCAGCTGACGCGCGCCGCCGACGGCTCGCTGCGCAAGACCGACCTCGGCGGCGTGATGTTCGTGCCGCTGGTCGGCGCCCAGGGCTGGCCCGACGCCGGCGGGCGCTAGCATCGGCGGCCTTTCACCTCGACCGGAGCGTTCCCCATGCAAGCGATCAACAAGCTCGCCGGCCCTGCCCTCGCCGCTCCTCGCGCTGGCCTTCGCCGGCCCGGCCGCGCACGGCACAGGAGACGACGCTCAGGCTCGTCAGCGCCTTCGCCGAGAACGGCATCTACGTCGTCCACCTGCAGAAGTGGCTGCAGCAGTTCAACGCCGAGGGCAAGGGAACGCTGCAGATCAACTTCATCGGCGGGCCGAAGGCTATTCCCGACGTTCGAGGCCGGCAACGCGGTCAAGACCGGCGTGGTCGACATGGCGCTCGTCGACCGGCGCGTTCTACACCAACGTCATGCCCGAAGCCGACTTCCTGCAAGCTGACCCAGATCCCGGTCGCCGAGCAGCGCAGGAACGGCGCGTTCGCGGCGATCAACGAGCTCTGGACGACCGAAGGGCAACATGGTCTATCTGGCGCGGATGGTCGAGAACCAGCCGTTCCATCTGTACCTGAACAAGAAGATCGACAAGCCCGACCTGACCGGCCTCAAGATCCGCATCACGCCGGTCTACCGCGACTTCTTCGCCTCGCTCGGCGCCAACAACGTGACGCACGCCGCCGGGCGAGGTCTACACCGCGCTCGAGCGAAACGTCGTCGACGGCTACGGCTGGCCGATCGGCGGCATCTTCGACCTGAACTGGCACGAGAAGACGAAGTTCCGCGTCGACCCCGGCTTCTACGACGCCGAGGTCTCGATCATCGTCAACCTCGACGCCTACAAGAAGCTGACGCCGAAGCAGAAGGCGTTCCTCGACAAGCAGGCGCTCGCGCTCGAGGCGATGAACGGCTTCTGGACGACCTACGGCAAGGACGAGACCGCGCGCCAGGAGAAGGCCGGCATCCAGGCGATCACGTTCGACGCCGCCGGCACCAAGGCGTTCGTCGACAAGGCCTACGACGCCGGCTGGGCCGGGGCGATCAAGGCCAACCCCGAGTTCGCCAAGAAGCTGAAGACGCTGACGTCGAAGTGAACAAGAGCGGCCGCGGCCGCGCTCGAGTCCGGCTTACGGCAGCGCTCATCGAAGGCCTCGGCGCTGCTCGCCAGCCTCGCCCTGCTGGCGATGGTGGCGATCATCTGCGCCGACGTGCTGACGAGGAACGTCGCCATCCCGGGCCTGCCGCGCGGCGTCGCCTGGAGCAACGAGATCTCCGAGCTGCTGCTCTACGCGATCACGCTGCTGGCCGCGCCGTGGCTGCTGCGCGAGGGCCGCCACATCCGCGTCGACATCGTCCTGCGCGCGCTGCCGCAGCGCGCCGCCTATGCCTGCGAATGGATCGCCGACGCGATCGGCCTCGCGTCGTGCTGCTGGCTGGTCGTCTACGGCGGCTCGGCGGCGTGGAAGAGCCAGCGGAGCGCGGCGCTGTCGATCAAGACGCTGGTCGATGCCCGAGTGGTGGTTCCTGGCGCCGCTGCCGATCTGCTTTGCGCTGCTCGCGATCGAATTCGTCTTTCGCATGCGGCGTCTTGCGCAGGCCGACGTCGGACCGCGCGACGACGCCGTGAGCGCGGCATGAGGTCCGGATCGTGATCGGCTGGGTCGGCGCCGCGTGGCTGCTTGCTCGCCGGCTCGACCGTGCCTGCTCTTCCTCGGCCTGCCGGTCGCGTTCTCGTTCCTCGCGATCAACCTGCTCGGCGCCTGGCTCTGGCTCGGCGGCGAGCCGGGCCTGGCGCAGCTGGCGCGCAACAGCGTCAGCTCGGTGATGAGCTTCTCGCTGACGCCGATCCCGCTCTTCGTGCTGATGGGCGAGGTGCTGTTCCACACCGGCCTCGCGGTCAAGGTGATCGACGGCATCGAGCGGCTGATCCGCGCAGGTGCCCGGCCGCCTCGCAGTCGGTCGCCGTCGTCGCCGGCACCGTGTTCTCGGCGATCTCGGGATCGACGATCGCGACCACGGCGATGCTCGGCTCGCTGATGGTGCCGGTGATGCTCGCGCGCGGCTATCACCCGACACTCGGCGACCGGCCCGGTGATGGCGATCGGCGCCGTCGACATGCTGATCCCGCCGTCGGCGCTGACCGTGCTGCTCGGGTCGCCTCTCGGGCATCTCGATCTCGAAGCTGCTGATCGGCGGCGTCGTGCCCGGCCTCGTGCTCGCGCTCGCCTTCGTCGCCTGGATCATCGTCCGCGTGCAGCATGAAGCCGAGCCTCGCGCCGAACGCGCCGCTCGTCGCGTCACCCGGCTTCGCGCGCTTCAAGCCGTTCCTGCTCTACGTGCTGCCGCTGGTCTCGATCTTCGGCGTCGTCGTCGGCGCGATGGCGGCCGGCTGGGCACGCCGACCGAGTCGGCCGCGGTCGGCGCGCTCGCGACGATCGTGCTTCGCGCTCGCCTACCGGGCGCTCACGTGGAAGATCCTGCTCGCAGTCGCTGCGAGGGCACGGTCGCGATCTCGGCGATGATCCTCTTCATCATCGTCGGCGCGACGACGTTCGCGCAGATCCTGTCGTTCTCGGGCGCCTCGAACGGCTCGTCGCAGGCGATCACCGGCACCAGGCTTGCGCGCCCATGGGCGGTGATCGCCGGCGATGATGCTGATGCTGATCTTCCTCGGCATCTTCGTCGACCAGGTGAGCATGATGATGATCACGCTGCCGATCTTCATGCCGGTGGTCCAGGCGCTCGGCGTCGACCTGGTCTGGTTCGGCGTGCTGTTCCTGATCTGCATGCAGATGGGCCTGCTGCTGCCGCCGCACGGCCTGCTGCTCATGACGATGAAGGGCGTCGCGCCGCCGCAGGTGACGATGCTCGCACATCTTCCGCGCGGTCGTGCCGTTCATCTGGTCATGAGCGTGCTGCTGCTCGCGCTCGTCTTCCTCGTGCCCGCCGTGGCGACCTGGCTGCCGGCACTGATCGGCTGAGCACTCCGCGGCGGCGCAGCGGCCAGAGTCAGATCGTCATCCTCGCCGTCGACGCAGAACGCCTGCCCGGTCGCGAACCTCGACTCGTCGCTCGCCAGGTAGACCACCATCGGCGCGATCTCCTCGGCCTGCGCGAGCCGGCCCATCGGCTGGCGCTCGACGAAGGCGCCGGCGCGCGGCGACCGGGTCGTCGTAGGCGCGGATGCGTTCGCCCAGCGACGGCGTGTCGACCGTTCCCGGACAGAGCGCGTTGCAGCGGATGCCCTGCTTGACGTAGTCGGCCGCGACCGCCTTGGTCAGGCCGATCACCGCCGCCTTGCTGATGCCGTAGACGCAGCGGTTCGGCAGGCCCTTGATGCTCGAGGCGATGCTCGCCATGTTGATGATGCTGCCGCTTGCCGCGGCGAGCATTCCGGGCAGCGCCGACTGGATCGTCCACAGCTGCGCCCGAACGTTCAAGCGCAGGGCGAGATCGAGGTCGTCGTCGCTGGCGTCGAGCGTGCTGCCGTTGTGAACGATTCCGGCGCAGTTGAACAGCACGTCGAGCGTCGCAGCAGCGTCGCGAACAAGTGCGCGGATCGCTGGCCGGTCGAACACGTCGAGCCGGGCGACGCGGACGTTGGCCGTGCCGGCGTAGCGCTCGAGCAGCGACTCGTCGATGTCGGTGGCCCGGACCTGGGCGCCCTCTCCGCGCGAGCGCGAGCGCGCTGGCGCGGCCAATCGCCCTGCCCGGCCGCCGTGACCAGCGCCGTCTTGCCTAGCAATCTCATGGTGTCTCCTCGCGGTCGCGTCGATTGGGGAAAGCGTGGCCGCCGTTTAGGGTTTGCACCGTGCTGGCCGGCTGTCGCCGATCCGTACCGTCCTTCGGCTTCGCCCGCGCCCGGCGCTCGCACCGGCGGCGACATTCCTTCTACCTCACGGAGACATCGATGACCAGCAAGCGATTCGCACTCAGGACCTCCGTCGCCGCCGCCGCGGCGTCTGGGCGCGCGCTCGGCGCCACCGGCCCGGCCCAGGCGCAGACCAAGCTCGAAGTGGGCGCACGTCTACGAGACGTCTCGGAGCCGTACCACAAGTGGTCGGTCTGGGCCGGCGACGAGATCAAGAAGCGCACCAACGGCCGCTACGAGGTGCAGGTGTTTCCGGCCTCGAGCCTCGGGCAAGGAGTCCGACATCAACCAGGGCCTGACGCTCGGCACCGGTCGACATCATCCTCACCGGCGCGAGCTTCGCCGGCCGCACCTACCCGCCGCTCGCGGTCGTCGTACTTCCCGTTCATCTTCCGCGACGCCGACCACATGCTGAAGTACGCCAAGAGCGACGTCTTCAAGGAGCTGACCACGGGCTACGACGAGAAGAGCGGCAACCACGTGACGGCGCTCACCTACTACGGCGCGCGCCACGTCACCTCGCGGCAGCGCGGCCGATCACCAAGCCCGAGGACATGAAGGGCCTGAAGATCCGCGTGCCCGATGCGCCCGCCTACATCGCGTTCCCGAAGGCGCTGGGCGCCAACGCCGACGCCGATCGCCTTCGCCGAGGTCTACCTGGCGCTGCAGAACGGCACCGTCGACGCGCAGGAGAACCCGCTGCCGACGATCGAGGCGAAGAAGTTCTACGAGGTGCAGAAGAACATCATCGCTCACCGGCCACATCATCGATGCGCTGCTGACCGTCGTCTCCGGCCAGACCTGGGGCAAGCTCTCCGACGCCGACAAGAAGATCTTCACCGAGGTGATGGAAGAGGCCGGCGACAAGGCCGGCCGCGAGATCGCCGCCTCCGAGATTCGCCTGGTCGACGAGTTCAAGAAGAAGGGCAACAACGTCATCGTCGTCGACAAGAACGCCTTCCGCGACGCGGTGCTGAAGACCACCAAGCCCACCGACCTCGGCTACCGCCAGCAGGACTACGACCGCATCGTCAGCATCAAGTAGCGGCGATCGCCGACGCCATGGCCGAAGCCGAAAAGATCATCGACGAGGAAGGCCACTTCCACGTCGAGGACGAGGCGGTCGACCTTTCGGACACGATCGCCGAGGGCTGGGCTGGCGCTCGGCATTCTTCTGGCTGCTCGGCCTCACGGTCTTCTACCAGTTCGTCACGCGCTACGTGCTGAACGACTCGGCGGCGCTGGACCGAGGAGATCGCGCGCTACCTGCTGATCGGCGTCGTCTTCGTCGGCGTCGACCATCGGCGTCGCCAAGAACAGCGCAGATCCAGGTCGACTTCTTCTACCGCCACATGCCGGCGGCGCTCGGCCGCTGGCTGTCGCGAGCGCGTCGACGTGCTGCGCATCGCCTTCTTCGCCGCCGCGGTCGTGCTGACCGCGCAGATGATGCTCGAAGCTCGGCAGCAACGACGCGCATGACGATCGTCGACGCGCCGATGAACATCGTCTACGGCGTCGTCCTGCTCGGCTTCGTCGCGATGACGTTCCGCTCAATCCAGGTGGCGCTGCGCCCACTGGCGCCGCGGCTGGAGCGTGCTCGAGCGGCCGATGACCACGCTTCGCCGACACCTAGACGCCGCGTCTCCATGCTGAAGATCATCTTCCTGCTCTTCATGAGCAGCGGCATTCCCGTGGCCATCGCCATGGCCGGGGCGTCGCTCGTCTACATCCTGATCTCGCGGCAACCTGCCGCCGTTCGTCGTCATCCACCGGATGGTGAGCGGCATCGACAGCTTCCCGCTGCTCGCGGTGCCGTTCTTCATCCTCGCCGGCAACCTGATGAACAACGCCGGCATCACCGACCCGCATCTACAACTTCGCGCTCGCGCCTGGTCGGCTGGATGAAGGGCGGCCTCGGCCACGTCAACGTCATCGGCTCGGTGATCTTCGCCGGCATGAGCGGCACCGCGATCGCCGACGCCGCCGGCCTCGGCACGATCGAGATCAAGGCGATGAAGGAGCACGGCTACTCGACCGAGTTCGCGGTCGGCGTGACCGCGGCGTCGGCGACGCTCGGGCCGATCATTCCGCCGAGCCTGCCGTTCGTGATCTACGGGATGATGGCCAACGTCTCGGTCGGCGCGCTCTTCCTCGCCGGCATCCTGCCCGGGCGCGCTGATGGCGATCCTGATGATGCTCACGGTCGCCTACTACGCGCACAAGAACAGATGGGGCGCCGACGTCAAGTTCTCGGGCACGCGCTTCGTCAAGGCGATGGCCGAGCTGGCGGTGGTCATCGGCTGGCCGCTGCTGCTCTGGGCGGTGGTGGCGCAGGTCGGCGCGCCGCCGCAGATCTCGGTGCTTCGTCGCCCTGGCGCTGCTGTTCGTGCTCGACCGCATCTTCCGCTTCGAGGCGCTGCTGCCGATCATGACGCCGGTGCTGCTGATCGGCGGCATGACGACCGGCCTCTTCACGCCCACCGAGGGCGCGATCGCCGCCTGCGTCTGGGCGATGATCCTCGGCTTCGCCTGGTACCGGACGCTCGACTGGAAGATGTTCGTCAAGGTCTGCCTCGACACCGTCGAGACGACCAGCACGGTGCTCTTCATCGTCGCCGCGGCGTCGATCTTCGGCTGGATGCTCACCGCCACCGGCGTCACCGCCGACGATCGCCGCCTGGGTGCTCGCGTTCACCAAGGAAGCCTGGGTGTTCCTGCTGCTCGCCAACCTGCTGATGCTGTTCGTCGGCTGCTTCCTCGAGCCGACGGCGGCGATCACGATCCTGGTGCCGATCCTGCTGCCGATCGCGCGCCAGCTCGGCATCGACCCGGTCCACTTCGGCCTGGTGATGGTGCTCAACCTGATGATCGGCCTGCTGCATCCGCCGATGGGGATGGTGCTGTTCGTGCTGGCGCGCGTCGCGAAGCTGTCGTTCGAGCGCACGACGATGGCGATCCTGCCGTGGCTGGTGCCGCTGCTCGTCAGCCTGGTGATCATCACCTACGTGCCGCAAGCTCGTCCTCTGGCTGCCGCAGGATGTTCTTCTGAGCCGGCGTCGCCGCGACTCGCGGCGACGGCGCTCGGGCTGCCATGGTCAGCGTCAGCGCGTAGAAGTAGGGATCGATACCGACACCTCGGTGATCGGTCCACCGGCAGCTTGTTGCGCTCGGCGACGGTGCGGATCGTACTCCGGCGACGGGCCGTCGTAGACGCAGAGAGGTCTTGGCCTTGTCGAGGCTCACGCAGGAATGGACCAGGTCACGCCGTCCATGGCGTTGCGGGCGACCACCTGGCGCGTGAGACGGGCGCCGGCATCGGTCTGTGCGGGATGGACGGGCCATCGGGGAAAGTGCGTTCGACGATGTAGCGGGGCATGGCGGCTTCTTTGCCTTGCAGGGATCACGGCCCGGAGATGGACCGTGCCAGGACGATCGCGGATGAGATCGACCGAGCCGCCCGGCTGCGGCGCGGCCGATTTTCGCGCCAGATCGTCCCCGACTCTGATGAGAAGGCCAGGGTGATCAGCCCGTGGCGCGCGACGCCGGCCTCAGATCGTCCGGCTTGGGCGATGAACTTCGGGTTCATGGCTACGACTCGATCGCCTCGCTGCCGCCTTCCGAGCCGTAGCCCGGAATCCTTGACGCCGCCGAACGGCACCTCGGGAATCGCCGAGGCCGAGGTGGTTGATCGTGATCATGCCGGTCTCGACCTGCGCGGCGATCGCGTTGGCGGTCTTCGCCGACTTGGTCCAGGCGTAGGCGGCGAGGCCGAACGGCAGCCGGTTCGCTTCGCTTGACCGCGTCGTCGAAGGTCTTGAACGGATTGATGATCGCCATCGGGCCGAACGGCTCCTCGTTCATCGCCTTGCGCGTCGTTCGGCAGCTCGGTGACGACGGTCGGCTCGCAGAAGTTGCCCTTGTCGCCGATCGCGGTGGCCGCCGGTGCGGACCTTGCCGCCGTGCTTGCCGGCGTCCTCGACGTTCGCTCTCCATCGCGCTGCGAGCGGCGCGGATTGGCGAGCGCGCCCATGCGTGATGCTCGGTCTCGAGGCCGTTGCCGACCTTCGAGCGTCTTGGTCGTCGGCGACGAACTGCTCGACGAAGCTTGTTGTAGACGCCTTCCTGCACCAGGAAGCGCGTCGGCGACGATGCACACCTGTCCGGCGTTGCGGAACTTGCTCGCCGCCATCACCTTCGCCGCGACCGTCGACGTCGGCGTCGTCGAACACGATCACCGGCGCGTGGCCGCCGAGCTCCATCGTCACGCGCTTCATGTGCTGCGCCGGCGAGCGCGGCGAGCTGCTTGCCGACGACCGTCGAGCCGGTGAACGAGATCTTGCGGATCACCGGGTGCGGGATCAGGTAGCTCGAGATCTCGGCCGGGCTCGCCGTAGACCAGGTTGACCACGCCGGCCGGCACGCCGGCGTCGGCGAACGCGCGGATCAGCTCGGCCGGCGAGGCGGGCGTCTCCTCCGGCGCCTTGACGATGATCGAGCAGCCGGCGGCGAGCGCGGCCGAAGCTTGCGCACGATCTGGTTGATCGGGAAATTCCACGGCGTGAACGCGGCGACCGGGCCGACCGGCTCCTTGATCGACGAGCTGGTAGACGCCTTCGGCGCGCGCCGGGATGACGCGGCCGTAGGCGCGCCGCGCCTTCCTCGGCGAACCAGTCGATCGTGTCGGCGCCGTTCAGGATCTCGGCCTTCGCCTCGGCGACGCGTCTTGCCCTGCTCCATGGTCATCAGCGTCGCGATCGATGGTCGAGCGCGCTCGCGCAGCAGGTTGGCGGCCTTGCGCATGATCTTCGAGCGCTCGAAGGCCGAGATCTTGCGCCACGTCGCGAAGCCCTTGCTCGGCGGCTTCGAGCGCGCGGTCGAGGTCGCGCGTTGCTCGGCCTAGGCGAAGTTGCCGATCGCCTCGCCGGTGGCCGGGTTGATCGACCGGGCGGGTGCGGCCGGGCGGCGGCGCACCAGGCGCCGTCGATGTAGAGCTGGGTGTCGGGGTACATGGCGGTCTCGCTGAGCGGCTGACGTAAGCCGCCACGATAAGCCACCTGACGACCCGGAGGTCGGCGCCAGTGTGTCAGCCGCGGCTGCGGCGCCGCCGTAGCCCTCGATCGACGACCATGTCGACGCTCGGCGACCGGCAGGCGCAGCTGCACCGCCGCCTTGGTAGTCGGTCGAGCGTGCAGCAGTCGAGCGCGCGGCCTGGTACGACGGGAACTCGAGGCACGTACGTTGCGCGTGCGGCTGCCACCCTCGGGATTCTCGAAGCGGCCAGCGCGCACCGAGGAAGCGGCCGCCGAACTTCGCGCGTGATCGGCGCCGCATTGGCGGCGACGCGAGGGCCTTGTAGGCCTCGGCGTCGGCGACGTCGACGCGGGCGATCCAGCATCCCTTGGCCATGCTCGGTCTCCTTGCGGCGGAGCCGCGACGGTACACGACGTCGTTGTCGCCGCGCGGGCCGCTACTCTGCACCTCCCATGGCACGACGAGCAAGCCGCCGATGACCGCCGCCGCGTCGACCGGGCTCGCGCGCGCCGCGCCGCCGCCGCGCTCGCGTTCTGTCTGGCGACGGCGCTTGCAGCCGACGAGGTGCCGCTTCGTGACCACGCCCGACACGGTGACGCTGGCGATGCTCGAGCTCGCCGCGGTCGACCGCGCCGACCACGTCGATCGACCTCGGCTCGGGCGACGGCCGGATCGTCATCACCGCGGCGCGCCGCTTCGGCGCGCGCGGCCTCGGCGTCGAGATCGTCCCCGACCTGGTGCGCAGCGAGCCGCGAGCGGCGCCGCGCCGCCGGCGTCGACGACCGGGTCGAGTTCCGCGAGCAGGACCTGTTCGCGCACCGACCTCGGCGCGGCGACGGTCGTGACGATGTACCTGCTGCCGCGACGTCAACCTGCAGCTGCGGCCGCGCCTGCTCGCGCTCGCGCCGGGCACGCGCATCGTCTCGCACGACTGGGACCTGGGCGACTGGACGCCCGACCGCACCGTCACCGTCGAGGTTCCCGACAAGGCGGCTCGGCCGCGACAAGTTCTCGCGCGTCCATCTCTGGATCGTCCCGGCGCGTGCACCGGCCGGTGGTGCGCCGACGGAGCGAGCCTCGACATCACGCAGCGCTTCCAGGCGCTTCTCGGCGACGCTCGCGGTCCGCGAAGCAGCGCCGCTCCCGCGACTGTCTTCGACGGCTGCATCGAGACCGCGACGTTGCGCGAGCGACGGCGTCCACGCGTTCACGCTTCGCCTCGACGGCGAGACGCCTCAGCCTCATCGGCGCCGGCGGTACTGTGCCCGCGCAGGCATTCGTCCGCGCCGGCAGCGGCGCCGCCGATGAGCGTCGACACGCTGCCGGCACGGCGCGCGATCGCCACGCTGCCGTAGCTCTACCCGGCGCTCGAGATCGTCCGCCATCACAGCACACTGACGAGATCGCAGTCAGATCCGGGATTTGCTCAAGGGCCTTGATCCAGTCGCTCCGGCGAGCATCGCCTCGACTCAGCGTCGCGAGACCGAGCGCTTCCAGGGTCCGCGGTCCGTGTCGGAAGATCGCGTCCCAGGAACGCGCCGACGATGGCCAACAGGCCACTGGCGATCGGTGCGTCGGTACCACTCCATCGGGCGACCGACGCGAGAAAGGCAAGGCCGAGCTCGGTGTCTTCGGTGACGTAGCGATGCGTGTGCAGGTCGATGGCTTCGCGCCAGTCGCCCGAGTCGACGAGCTTCTCGTGGGCGTCGCCGCCATCCAGCGATCATTGCTGTGGCGATCGGCCAGTGGATGAGTGAGGCGGGCCGTAGCCGAGCGATTCGCGCACGGCGATGCGTTCACGGTCGAGCCGGTCGGTCACGGCGCGAACCGAGGCCTGCGTGCCTTCGTTGTGAATGTCCCAGCTGTCGAAGTGCTGCAGCGGCGCTGCGTTCATCACCATCAGAGGCGGGTGGATGATCGGCCCCGGCGTTCATCAACGCCGCCGAGAGGGCGTCGCCGCACCCGTGGACGCTGGATAGGCGGCGCGGATGACGGCGAGCGCCGCGTCTGCCGAGCGCGCGGGATAGACGCCGGTGGGCAGACGAACCGCGCGCACGGTGATGTTGACTGCGCGCGCCATGCTTGCGCGCCAGGTGCGGAGGGTGCCGGTCTCCGCCCACGCGACCTCGGCCGTGTTGCCCAGATCCACGCACGATCTCGCGCCATCGCGTAGCTGCCGAAGGTGCCCGGTCGCCAGGAAGACGGTCTGCGATCCGCGTCTAGATGCGGTGCCATGGCCCGGGCGATGTCGCGCCTGCGCCGTCGCCGGGCTCGGGATCACGATCAGGGCCGCGTCCTTCATGGCAAGGGCGATGTCGGCCGTGGCCAGCGCGATCGGCACTTCGCGGCTGCCCTGGGCGTCGCTTGAGGGCGATCGAGCCGGTGTCGACGACGGCGCTGCAGGGCAGCGGCGTCGCGGCGCCAGAGCGCGGACGTGATGGCCGCCCTCGGCGAGGTCGGCTGGCGGCGGCATAGCAGCCGTGGCCGCCACCGAGAATCGCGATGTTCATGGCAGGCCTCAGCTGACGAGGTCACGGACCCTTGGGCGAGCCGATCCGCAGGCGGAAGTGCGCCCGGTCGGACAGTCTCGACCGGGATGCTCGCTCCGAGCGCCTCACACAGGCCGCAGAGTCGCTCTAGATTCCGGGTGCCGATGACGAGCTCTCGTAGGTGCAACCGGGATTTCGAGAGTCGTTGCGGGATGCGGCGTGTCGAGCCAGTCGATGAACTTCGGAACGAAATCGCCGAGCGGGTTGGCGTGCGGCACGAGCAAGCCGCCACTTGAGCGTCCGGCCATCGGGCGTGTTGCGCGACGCGTCGAACAGGTCGGCGCCGATGCCGTGCCCGGCCAGCACCTTCTGCTGCTCGGCCAGGTCCTGCTCCCTTCAGCATGTAGGCGAAGAGACGCGGCGATGGCAGTGCGTCGATGCGGCCGCCCATCGTGCCCTCGAGCTTGTCCTTCTGCGACGGGTCGACCGCGAGACAACTCGAAGTAGACGTCGCCGTCCGAGCGAAGCGAGTGCGTTGTGCGTCCCCAACCGGGGTGGCGGCCGCTCGACCAGGCGCGTCACGCCGGTCGTCCGCCTCGAACTGCGCGCTCATGGCCTCGAGGTCGCGACCGGCGTAGATGAAGTGATCGAGTGGCGGCCATACGCGCTCCTGCTGCATGGGTGAGGTGGGTGCTCGACTACCAGGCCGCGAGGCCGGCGAGGCCTCGCAGCTGAATCTCGGTCGCGTGGCCGACGACGCCGCGCCGCCATGCCGGATCAGGAGGCGTGAAGGCATCGCCCACGCCGCTGCGAAGACGCGCCAGGCGCCGTGGATCGTCGCCCGGATGTCTCCGAACTTCAGCCAGCGATCGACGCGCAAGCTGCTCGAATGCCTGGGCCACGGGCAAGGTGCCGAACTCGATCACCGCGCCGGTCATCTCTGCCGGTGCCGACGAGGCGCTGTACGCCGTGGAAGATGAGGCCGCTGCAGCGTGGTCGTTTGGCGCCGCGTAGCCGCCGCTGCGATTCGATGCGATCGCGTCCCCACCAGCCGCAGGCACGCTCCCAGCTCGGATCGCCCTCTGGGTTGAAGCAGAGAAAAACGGCTGGCCGGGCTCGCCGAGGCCGGTGTGCCAATCGATGAACGCAAGCTTTCTCACCGCTGGCAGGTGTACGGGCGACGATGGTCTCGAGCGTGCGGCGCGACCACTCGGGTCGCGCGGCCGCCATAGTTGAGACCGGTGGGTTCGTCGTACTGGCCCATCATGATCGCCTGCATCCACGCCTGCCGGCCGTGGCTCGCGATCCAGGCATCAGCTCGTCGTTGCGCGCGGCCGCGCGAGCGTCGCTCCAGTCACGCGGACAGATCGCGTCGTGCAATCTCGAGGTAGGCATCGTTGCGCGGCAGTCGGGGTACCGCGAAGTCTGACGAAGTTCAGTTCAGGTCTGACGTTGTTCTCGCGTGGTTCAGGGTCCGGTGCGCGAATCCGTAGGGGTTGATGCGCATGCAGCAGCGCACCGCGTATCGCCGGGCAGGCGAGCGAGCGCGCCGGTGCCGAGCAAGGCGATCTGCGCCGCCGAGCCTGGTGTATCCCTCGCCGCCGTAGCGTGCCGGAGATGATCAGAACGGCCTTCGCGGCGTCGAGGCGGGCACAAAGCACGCGACATCGATGGCGAGACTTCCGCCCATCCGGGTCGGTGGCCCACGGATGCACGTAGGTCGAGACTGGCCCGCGTGCGGCCGCGAGCTGGAATTTCGCGCGCGCCTCCGTAGCTGCGCGGCAAGCAATCCAACTCGTTGGAAGAGGTCATGGCTTCGCCTTCTAACATTTCAAATGCCTTGTCCGTCCACGGTTCATGGCGCGATTCCGTCGCGCCCGTCCGTCGCTCGACTTTCCAGTGATACGAAGACCAACGGGTGGCATGATGGCAGACCTCTCCAGCACGCCGGTTCTGAGGGTGTTACCTCCCGATCAGGAGGTTCGGACCGCTGCCCTAACATCTTAGAGATGGTGCAAGCGGATGGGGCCGGTATCACGTCGAGCGAATCGCTCGATTCGCGGCGTCCACAGCAGCGGCGCCAGAAGCGACGAGGCCTACGAAGCCGTCTCGCGCGCGATCGTTCGCTGCGATCTGGCGCCCGGGTGATTCGTCTCCGGAAGCGGAGCTGGCGGCGCGATTCAAGCTGGACGGCAGCGACGCGCGCCGCGGTCGACCGCTCTCGGTCGTCGGCTCGCTTCCGGCCGATTCGTCGGCGCGGCTACGTCGTCGAGCTACGATCACGCTGCGCGATGATCAACGACCTGTTCCAGCTGCGCGCCGATCATCGAGGTCGGCGTGGTTCGCCGCTGCGCCGCCGGCAGGGTCGACGCGGCCGGGCTGCAGCGGCTCGAACTCGTGCGTACCAAGGCAGTACCGGCCCGGCGACCGCGACAGCGGAGCCGCTTCCTGCAGGCCAATACCGAGTTCCATCTGGTCATCGCCCGGGCGACGGGCAACGACCGGCTGGTTCGCGCTCGCGCAGACGCTGAGCGAAATGGAGCGCCTGTTCCACTTCGGCCCGGCGATGCGCCGGGATCGAACCGCCGAGATGCGCGAGGGAGCACGCGGGGCGGCCGGATCGACGCCCTGCCTCGCGGCGACGCCGGCGAAGGCCGAGCGAGTCACCCGCGAGGAGCTGGGACCGTCGCGGGCGATGGTGATCGCCGGCTTCATGTCGTCCGAATCGCTGCTTCGACGTCAGCATCTCCGGCGTCCAGTCGCGGGCGTCGTGCAGGGGTGTCGCCGTGATGCCCGATCCTGCCGCTGACCGATCGCCGCCTCCGCCCCGCCGACGTTCCCGCGCGAAGCCTCGTCGACGCGACGGACCGGACGACGCCTTCTTTTCGGTTGCACAACGCACCTTGCGATCGCCTGCTCGGCAGTGCCGGGCTGCTCGACCCGCTGGCGCGATGCCGAGCCGGCGCCTTCTCGCGTCGGCTGCTGTGCCGGATCCCATGAGCCGCTTCGGCATCTGGGCTCATCGACTGGCCGGCCGGATGCTGACTCCGGTCCACAATCATCACTGCTCCTGCGCCTACGGCGTCTATCTCGGCAGCATCGAGGAGAGGTCGCGTACTCGGTCGATGCGGCCGGCGAGACTGACGGTCGAGTCGGCGCGTCGCCAGCAACTGCGCCGGCTACGTCGGCGGCTCGCCGCTCGGGTCCGGTCTGGTGCATGAGATGCTCAATCGCAGCGCCGATCCGGCGGTGTCGATTCACATCTACGCCCTACCGGCCTGACCATCACGCGGATTCGATCGACCGATGCTTCGACAGCCGCCCGACCGTCCAAGGAGGCCCGATGTCCGCTGAGCCCCACGTCTGAAAGCGATCGCGAGCTGGCTGAGCTTGTCGCCGTTCATCGCCTTCATGAATCTGGAGCTCGTCAGCGTCGATACGCGCAGGCCGGCGAGATCGCCATGAAGATGCCCATGCGCGCCGAGTTCGAGCGCGGCGGCGGCGGCATCGGCGGCCAGTTCCACGGCGGCCCGATCGCGGCGCTGATCGACACCGTCGGCGATTTCGCGGTCGCCGTCGTCGTCAAGGTGGCGGTGTTCCGACGATCAATTTCCGCGTCGACTACCTGCGGCCGTCGACCGGCACGTTTCTGCTGGCGCAGGCGCGCGCACGCGGCGGATCGGCCGTGCACCGTGGGTGTCGTCGACATCGACATCTTCGACGATCAGAGCCGGCTCACGGCCATCGGCCGTGGCTGCTATGGCGCCCAACCGGGCTGAATCACCGATGGCGCAGATTCACAACCTGGGCGAGGTCGTCGCGCGCGATGCGCGCGGCGATGCCGTGGCTCATCGAGTCTGCGCCGGCGACGGCAGCGAGCGCACGATCAGCTATCAGCAGATGCATGCCGAGGCTGATGCGATCGCACGCGGCCTGCTGCGCCGCGGTCCCTGTGCGCGGGGTGCGCGCGAGTCGGCCTGCTGGCGGCGAATAGCGCCGACCTATCTGATCGCCTATATCGGCATCATGCGCGCCGGCATGGTGGCCGTTCCGATCAATTCAAGCTGATGCCCGAGACGATCGCAGCATATCGAGCGGGATTCGCAGATCAGCCTGATGCCTGGTCGACGGCGAGCGACGCGCCCTGGCAGGTCCGGTGCCCTCGGTTCGCATGGACGATGCGGCCGAGTGGGCCGCCTTCGTGAGCGCGGGAACGCATGTGTCGCCGGCCAGCGGACGAAGAATTCGCGACCATCCTCTACACCTCGGGGTCGACCGGCCCGCCCAAGGGCGTGCCCGCTGGCGCACGGCAGCTACGTCTGGGGCATCGATCTCCTGGTCGCCACCGGGCCGCCGATGCGCGCCAAGCGTGGTGCTCGTGGCGGCTCCGCTCTTCCACATGAACGGCCTGCTGATGCAGCCTGCTGACCGTCGGTGGCCGGCGGAACCGTCGCGTTGCTCTGCCGCTTCTCCGGCGAGGCCTACCTCAAGGCGGCGGCGAGCCAGCGCTGCCGGGTGCTCACGTCGGTGCTGACGATGCTCGCGCTCAGCGGCGAACGCGAGCGAAGCGCGTCGTGAGCCTCGACCTGTCGCACGTCGAGCTCGATCTCACCGGCTCGGCGCTTCGACCGAGGCGCTGTTCGACCGCATGGCGCAGCTCTTCCCGAACGCGCGCGTCATGAACGGCTACGGAACCACTGAGACCGGCCCGCTGGTGTTCGGCGCGCGCATCCTGCAGGAAAGCCGCGGCCGAAGCTCTCGCTCGGTTACCCCGTGCCGCAGATCGAGCGGAAGCTCGTCGGCGGCGCGCGAGCGAGAACGAGGGCGTCCTCTGGCTGCGCAGCCGCCCGCTCATGCCCGGCTACCTGAACCAGCCCGAGACCACGGCCAGGCGCGTGACCGACGGCTGGTACAACAGCAGCAGCGACGTCATGCGGCGCGACGCCGACGGCTTCTTCTTCTCGTCGGCCGCGACGACGACATGTTCGTCTGCGGCGGCGAGAACATCTATCCCGGCGAGGTCGAAAAGCTGCTGGAGCGGCATCCGGCGGTGCTGCAGTGCGCCGTCGTGCCGCTGGCCGACGAGATCAGGGCCAGGTGCCGGTCGCGTTCATCGTGCGGCGCGCACCGGCACTTCGCCGACGGTCAGTGCGATCAGGAATTCGCGCTGGCCCATGCGCCGGCATACATGCATCCGCGCTTCGTCGCCTTCGTCGACCCAGTTGCCGCTGGCGGGCACGAACAAGATCGACCGCAAGGCGCTGATCGCCAGCGCGGCGATGCTAGCTTCCGACGCTGACCGGCTCGGCGCGCGACCCACGGAAATCTCCATGCACGCTCAAGTCATACGCGGTCACGGCGAGAATCGACGACATCACGTTCGAGGCGAACTGGCCCGATCCGGTGCCGGGTCCGGGCGAGGTCGTGCTGCGGGTCGGCGCCTGCTCGCTGAACTATCACGACCTCTTCACGCTCTTTGCGCGGCATGCCCGGCATCAAGCTGGGCATGCCGCTGATCATGGGCATCGACGTCGCCGGTGACGTGGCAGCCCTCGGCGCCGACGTGCCCGGCTGGAACGATCGGCGACCGGGTCATGGTCGATCCGATCAATCGCAAGCTCGGCAAGCTCCTGGGCGAGGCCATGGACGGCAGGCCTTGCCGAACAGGTGAAGGTGTCGGCGACGCAGTTGCTCCGTCTGCCGACGACGTCTCGTACGAAGCGGCGGCGGCGCTGCCGGTCGCCTACGGCACGGCCTATCGAATGATGGTGGCGCGCGGCAAGATCGCGGCCGGCGAGAAAGTGCCTGATCCTCGGGGCCTCGGGCGGCGTCGGCACGTGCTGCGTCCAGCTCGCCAAGCTCGCCGGCGCGCATCGTCGTCGTCGCCGCGTCGAGCGAGGACAAGCTCGCGCGCCTGAAGGCGCTCGGCGCCGACGAAGGCATCAACTACAAGAGCGACGACTTCATGAAGGAAGTCCATCGCCGCTACGGCAAGCCCAAGTTCTTCGGCGGCGAGAGCGGCATGGACGTCGTGGTCGAACTTCACGGGCGGCGAGACCTGCGGGCCCATCGCTGCGCTGCCTGCGCAACGGCGGACGCCTGCTCACCTGCGGCGCGACCGGCGGGCTTCGATCCGAAGGAAGACATTCGCTACATCTGGACCTTCGAGCTCAACATCGTCGGCTCCAACGGCTGGCTGCGTCGAAGACCTCGAGGCGCTGCTCGCGGCTGGTGCGCAGCGGCAAGCTCGTCCCCGTGATCGACCAGCGGGCTGCCGCTGAAGGACGCGCGCGCGGCGTTCTGACGGCTCGACGAGCGGACCGTGTTCGGCAAGCGTCATCGTCGCGCCTTGATCCACCCTTCCAACCTTCTTCCGGAGAACGCCTTGATGAAACATGCCTCCTTGCCGTCGATCCTGGTCGCCGCGGCACTGTCGCTCTGATCGACCGTCGGTCATGCTCAGCCGAAGGAACTCAAGTTCGGCTGCTATGCCCCGATGACCGGACAGCTCGCGATCTTCGGCAAGAGCATGCAGTCGGGCTTCGACATGGCGATCGACGAGTTCCAGAAGTCGCCCCGGGCGAAGGCCTGAAGTTCTCGATTCAATGCGAGGACGATCAAGGTCGCGCCGACGACGGCATCAACCTCGCCCGCAAGTTCGTCGAGGACAAGTCGGTGGTGGTCGTGCTCGGCAGCTGGTCGTCGACCGTGACGCTGGCCGCGGCGCCGGTCTACAACGAGGGCAAGCTGGTCAACATCACGCCCATCTCGTCGCACCCCGACGTGACCAAGGTCAGCCCCTACGTGTTCCGCCAGAGCCTGGTGCAGAGCCAGGAAGGAGCCTTCAACGGCGCGAGCCTGTGGAAGCTGGGCGCGCGCAGCATCGCGATGCTCGGCATTCCAAACGACTACGGCAAGGCGAACATGGCGCTCACCCGGCGCGGCTTCGAGACGCAAGGTGGCAAGGTCGTGTTCGAGAGAGTTCGTGCGGCCCGATGCCCAGGACTTTCGTCAGACGCTGCAGAAGGCGCGCGCGCGAAAATCCCGACTGGATCTACCATCGGCGCCTTTGCGCCGCAAACCGCGCTGATCCTGAAGCAGCTGCGCCAGATGGGGATCAAGACGCCGGTCTTCGTCTGCGCCGCCGACGACACTCCCGACCTGGCCCGTCTCGCCGGCACCGAGGCCATTGAAGGCACGCATCTGACGGTGCAGACCAACCCGGTTCTCGGGCCCGAGCTGGCTGACTTCTACAAGCGCTACGAAGCGCGCTACAGCCGTCTGCCGGACCCGTTCGCCGCGAACTCGTACAACACCGCCATGATGATGATGACCATGGCGGCGCAGCAGTACCTGAACGTCAGCCGTGAATCGATCCGCAAGGGTCTCTGACGAGATCCGCAGCTTCGACGGCATCTTCGGCAAGCTCAAGTTCGATCCGGCCAGCCGCGAATGGGAGTTCAAGCTGCTGCATGGCGTGATCGAGAACGGCACGACCAAGGTCATCAACTGACGTCGCCGCGCCGGTGATCGACACCTTCGTCCTGAGCCAGCTCGCGATCGGCGTCAGCGTCGGCATGACGTACTCGATCGTCGCGATCGGGTTGACGCTGATCTATCGCGTCTTGTCGGCGGTGAACTTCGCCCGCGGCGAGGCCTCACACGCTCGGCGCGTTCGCGACCTGATCGCCGCCACCACGCTCGAGCTGCCGCTCTGGGCGATCGTGCCGCTGGCGCTGCTGGTCGGCGCGGCGTTCCGGTTGGAGCGTCGAGCGCGCGGCATTCCGGCCGTTTCGCAAGTTCACCGACGAAGCGTCGTTGAAGTCGCGCGCCGTTCGCGAGGGCACGACGCTGCTGTCGTCGTTCGCCGCTCGGGCTGGTGGTTCGCGAGATCCTGGACCGGATCTATCACGGCGAGTGGCTGGCGATCCCGCAGGAGTACCTCCTGAGCAGCCCGCTCTCGTTCGGTGGCATCCATCTCTCGGTCGGCGAGTTGGCGATCGGCCATCGTCTCGGTGGTGATGCTGGCCTCGCTTCAGTTCATGCTGCATCGCACCCGCACCGGCATCGCCATCCGCGCCGTCTCGTCGAATCTGGTCGGCGCGCAGTTCTCGGGCATCGACATCAACCGCGTCGTCGTCGCGGTGTTCATCGTCGGCTCGCTGCTCGGCGCCGTCGCCGGCATGGTCGTTTCGCTCGCCTACGGCAACGTGCAGTCGTACATGGGGCTGACGGTCGTCATCAAGGCATTCGTCGCGATGGTCATCGGCGGCCTGACGAGCTTGCCCGGCGCGGTCGTCGCCGGCATCCTGATCGGCGTCGCCGAGTCGACGGCCGGAATCTTCCTGCCGAGCGCATGGACCGAGATGGTCGCCTACGGCATGCTGCTGCTGACCCTGCTGTTCCTGCCCCAGGGCCTGTTCGCCCGGCGTCGTGCCGCCTAGATGACGCCGACACCGCGTTCCGGTCCGGCTGGCCTTTCGCCATCCTGCCTGCTGGTGCTGCTGCCGGCGCTGCTCGCCTGGGCGGCAGCCCTATCTCGGCCGTCTGGCGCAGGTGGTGCTGGTCGCGATCGTGCTGACCGGAGCGCTCAACCTGCTGGTCGGCACCGCCGGGCTGCTCGCCCTCGATACCGTGGTCTTCCTACGGGCTCGGGGCCTACACGGCAGCGATCCTGTCGGTGAACTCGGGAACATCGTTCCCCACCGATGTTGCCGCCGCCGTCGTGCTGACCAGCGTGGTCGGCGCGATCTGCGGCTTCGCGCTGGTGCGGCTGACGAGCATCTTCTTCGCCGTCGCGACCATGGCGCTCGCCATCTCCTTTCACACGACGGTGCTGAACTGGCGGCGACCTGACCCGCGGCCCGATGGGCTATCGCGGCATCCCGCCGGTGCGGCTGTTCGGTCACAGCGTCGGCGGCTGGCTCGGAGTCGTACTACGTCACCGCCGGTGTTCTGCCTGATCGGCGCTCTTCGTCATGCATCGCGTCGTGCATTCGTTCTACGGCAACGCGGCGCGTGCGATTCGCGAGGACGAGGAATGCGCGCTTTCGCTCGGCCTGCGCACTCGCCTGATTCGCGTCCAGATCTACACGCTGCACGCCGCGATCACGGGCGCTGCCGGCGCGCTCTACGCGCACTCGAGACAGTTCATCGGGCCCGACAATTTCGTGCAGTCTTCGAGTCGGCCCTGGTGCATCACCGGCGTCGATCGTCGGCGGCATCGGCAGTCTCCCGGGCGCCGTCATCGGCGGCGTCGTCATGGATGCTGTTGCCCGAGGCGCTGCGCGGAGATCGGCAACCTGCGTGCCCTCGTGTTCGGCATGGTGCTGTTCCTGCTCGATCCTGTTCCTGCCGCGCGGTCTGTTCAGCGAGGTTCGCGCGCTGGCGCTGTTTCGCCGCGACATGCCGAGCAGCCCATGGGCGCGGCGGCGACCCGCGCCATGAGCGAGCGGTTGCTGCAAGTCAGCGGACTGGCGAAGCATTTCCAAGGCCTGCGCGCGCGTCGACGACGTGAGCTTCGACGTCGCCCGCCGGCGAGCTGATCGGTCTGATCGGCCCGAACAGCGCCGGCAAGACCACCTCTGTTCAATTGCGTCGCCGGCGCCATTGCGCGCAACGAAGCGGCGACGTCGAATTCCAGGGGCCGGTCGATCGCGGGCTCGATCCTGGGCGCATTGCGCGCCTCGGCATCGCGCGCACGTACCCAGAACCTGCGCATCTTTCCCGACATCACGGTGTTCGACAACGTCTCTGCCGGCGCCATCGGCCACCTCGGCATCTCGCTGCTCGGCACGCTGATTCCGCAACTCGGGCGCAAGCGCGACGAAGCCATCGCCGAGGCGGCACTTGCCGCGCTCGGGCGCTTCGACCTGCTCGCCTTCGCCGACCAACCTGGCCGGCAGCCTGGCGTACGGCCAGAAGAAGCATCTCGAGATCGCACGCGCTCCCTCGCGTTGCAGCCGACCCTGCTGCTCCTCGACGAGCCGGCCGCCGGCCTCAACGACACCGAAGACCGGCGAGCTCTGCGAGCCGCCTGCGCGCCCTGCGCGACGCCGGTCTGACGATTCTGCTGGTCGAGCACGACATGCCGATGGTCATGCGGATCTGCGACCGCATCATCGTGCTCGACAGCGGCCGCAAGATCGCGGACAGGCGTGCCGGCGGCGATTCGCGCCGATGCCGGCGGTTCGACGCTGCCTACCTCGGGAGACGAGCCGTGAGCCTGCTCGCTGTCGACAGGCTCGTCGTTCGACTCGGCGGCCGCTCGATCCTGAGCGACTGTCTCGGTCGAGCGTTCCCGGAGGGCGGGACTCGTCACCATCCTGGGCCGCAACGGCGTCGGCAAGACAACGCTGCTGCGCACGGTGTCGGGTCTGTATCGGCCGCATGCCGGAACCATCTCGCTGGCAGGAGTGGCGATCGGCGGCATGGCGCCGCACCAGGTCGTGCGCGCCGGCGTAGCGCAGGCGCCCGAGGGCCGGCAGCTGTTTCGGCGACATGGACGTCATCCGAGAACCTGCGCGCCGGCGCGCTCCACCTCTCGCGCGCCGACTTCGCCCGGCGGGTCGGACGTACGTCAGCAACCTGTTCCCGATCGTCGCCGAGCGGCGCAACCAGCCCGCCGGGTCGCTCTCAGGCGGCGAGCAGCAGATGGTCTGCATCGCGCGTTCTCTGATGGGCTCGCCGCCGCGATCCTGACCTGCTCGACGAGCCGTCGCTCGGCCTGGCGCCGAAGATGGTGGCGCGCATCTTCGACCTCATCGCCTCGATCCGGGCGGCGGGCGTCGCCGTCCTGCTGGTCGAGCAGAACGCCCGGCGGCGCTGCGCACCGCCGACTACGCCTATGTGCTCGACCAGGGGCGGATTGCGCTCCAGGGCCCGGCGCAGCGAGCTCGCCGGCGACGAGCGCGTCGTCGCCGCCTACCTCGGCGGCTGAAGCGAAGGCCGCCGGACTCGACGCTCAATCAAAGGAATACGACATGGCAGCAACACTCTGCTGGAAAGATCGCCGTGGTCACCGGCGCGAGCAGGGGCATCGGCAAGCACACCGCGCTGCGGCTCGCGGCCCTAGCGGCGCCGCGGTGGTGATGTGCACTACCGCGGCAGCAAGGCCGACGGCCGAGGAACGTCGTGCGCCAGATCGAAGGCGATGGCGGCTCGGCGCTTCGCCCTTCAGAGCGATCTCTCCGGACCCTGACCGCGCCGAAGCAGTTCTACGAGCGCCTCGATCCCGAGTTAGCAGCGCCGGTTCGGATCGAACCGCTTCGACATCCTCGGTCAACAACGCCGGTGCCGGGACGCGCGCGGTCATCGAGGACGTGAGCGAGGAAGCGCTCGACGAGACGCTGCAGGTCGACCTGAAGGCTGCCGTTCTTCCTGATCAAGTACGCCTCGTCTCGCCTGCGTGACGGCCGGGCGAATCGTCAACGTGTCGTCGATGGGGACGCGAGTCGCCTATCCGGAGATGGCGGCGCTATTCGCCGGCGAAGGCCGGGCTCGAGGCCTTGACGTTGCTGCTCGCCGCCTCACTTCGGTCCGCGCGGCATCACCGTCAACGCGGTCCTGCCAGGGTGCGACAGCCGACCGACATGAACCCGGCCGCGCAGGATCCCGTGCGCAGCCGTGCAACTGGCTCAGACCATCGCGCTGAAGCGAGTCGGCCAGCCAGAAGACATCGCCAGACATCATCGCCTTCCTGGTCAGCGACGCCGGCCGCTGGGTGACCGGCCAGCGCATCGACGCCAGCGGCGGTCAGCGCATCTGAGCCGTTTCAGCCGCGCTGCGTCGCCGTGGCGTCATGTGCGCCGGACGCCTAGCGCGAGGTGAGCGACCGCATCCAGCGCGCAGACGTAGCCCCAGGTCAGGCAGGGCCGAGAGCGTCGTTCCGGCGCCGACCGCTTTCGATCCGAACGGATTCGCCATCGCGTTGCCCGGCGCAATACAAGCCGCCGATCGGCCGCCGATGCTAACGATCGAGCACCTGTCCGAACGGGTTCAGTGCGCGTCCGCCCTTGGCACAAGAGAAAACTCACCGGCAGCGGGAAACGCGTAGAACGGCGCCGGCATTCGATCGTTCCGAGGCAGGAGTTGCGGGCCGACGCGCGGATCGCCATTGCGGCCCGGGTCCCAGCCTGGGCTGCCGCGTCCGAAATCCTCGTCGTGACCAGTCCGCGCGAAGCGAGTCATTCCGAGCCGCTTCGCGCTCCAGCCCTTCCGGCGTCGAGGCCGGTGAGTTCCGCCAGTGCCCGCAGCGACTGTGCCTGGATCAGTTCCGGACCTTTCGGCAGCGCGTGACGGTAGCGCGAGTACGTCACTGTGCGTCGTAGATACGCCATGCCGGCGCATTGAGGCGCTCGCCCGTCAGCGGATCGCCGTGCGTCCAGGCCGAGCCCGACATTCATCTGCACCTCATTGACGAAGCGCCTGCCCGCAGGATTGACGACCATGCTGTGCGGCAAGGTGTAGTCGGCAGCAGAGCGTCGCATGGGCCTTGCCAAGGTAGCTGGACCGGACGCGTGCCCATGATGAGCGCCTGGTCCATGCGCTCCGACAGCGCGCCGACGTCGGCCGCCAATCTGGTGCCCGTCTCCCGTGTTCGTGTCGGACTTGCGGTCCAGCGTCGTCGGCCCCGGGTGATAGCGGTCCATCATGTCGCGGTTCCACTCGAACCCGCCGGTTGCGAGGACCACGCCATGGCGCGCCGTCACCGGATTCGCTCGATGCGCGAATGCTGAAACTCGACGCCCGGTCACGCGGCCCTCGCGAGCCACGAGGCGCCGAGCCGCGCAGACCCGTGCGGACCACGCACCCTGGCGCAGGCACGCGGAGCAGCAGGCCCGGCCACCAGAGCCTGCCCCATTGCGCGGCGGTCCGGTATCGTTCGCCCCAGCAGCCGGTGACCAAAGCGAAATAGGGCTTGCTTCGGGTCGGCGACGAGGTGATGGTCGGTAGATCTCGTCGTAGGTCAACCGATAGGGCATCAGCGAAGGCCGGATGCGATGCCGCCAGGGGCCGAGCGCCCAGCGAAGCGGATACGGCCTCGGCGACACGTTGCGTCCGCCGGCGCGCGCTCCCGGCGCCTGCATGTACGTGAGTCGGAGCTCCCCGCCCACGCCGAAGCGCAGCGACGTGCGACGCTCGACGAACGAGAGCATCTCCGGAGCCTGCTCGACGAAGGTCTGCCACAGCGGCTCTTCGGATCCCGGCCCACGCCGTCAGGTGCGACCGATCTGATGTACCGCGAGAGCATCCTCTGCACTGTCGTCGCAGACCCGCCGCGCGCATCAGGTGGTTGTTCGGGACCCAGATGCAGTCCTCCCGACATCGCCGTCGTACCGCCGATCAGCTCGGACTTCTCGGCCAGCAGCACGCGCGCCCCGAGGACGCACCCCGTCCAGCGCTGCCGCCAGTCCGGCGGCACCCGAGCCGAGGACGACGAGGTCATACTCGTTGTCGTACGACATCGCGACTGACGCACCCTGCTGCTCAGACCGCGCTTCCGCTTCACCCGACGCACCCTCACCCGACGTTTCGATCAGCCCATTCTCAGCGGTGAAGCCAGGGTCGGCCTGCGTGTTTCCGACTATGGCCATGTCCCGAACAAGACGTCCCGGGCTGGCTAGCCTCGGAGTTGAACAATGAAACACATCCTGGGCATCGATCATCTCGGCTGGCTGGTGCGCGATCTCGAGGCGGTGGCCACGAGCTTCACCCGACTCGGGTTCACGCTATCGCCCCGTCAGACGCATTCGCCGAACATGGGATCGGCCAATCACACCTTCGTCCTGGTTGACACGTATGTCGAGCCTGATTGCCTTCACCCACACCACCCCATTCAACGAGCCGTGGCGGCGGCGCGTTTGCCGAGCGCGAGGGCTTGTACATCGCCTTCGCCCGCACAGACAACGCGGCAGCCGCCCTCGACGAGCTCCGCGCCGTAGGGTTCGGCACCTCCGACCTGGTGACTCACTCGCGACCGGCGACCCTGCCCGATGGGAGCATCGCTCAAGTGGCGTTCGACGTGGTCTACATGCACGAGGAGGCGGTTGCGCCGTTGCACGTTTCGATCTGCGGACATCGCAACCCGCAGCACATCTTCATCGCCGAGCTCTCTCGCCATCCGAATACTGCCGTCGCGCTTCAAGAGATCCATGTGGTTGCAGCCGACTGCGCCGCCGCGGCCAGCAGCCGCTGCGCGAGTGCTGTTCGGGGCCGTTCCGCTGCGACGGAACGACCGGTTGACTGTCGATGCAGCGAAACGTATCGATCCACTTTGTCGAGCCGTCACAGGCTCTGGCCCCTGGTTCGTCGCAAAGCGGTCGCGATGCACCCGCGAGTGTCTGCTTTCAGGTGTGCCAGTCTGGCCGCGGCTGGAAGCGGTGCTGCTGCAAAACGGCGTTGCAAGCCAGCGGATCGGCTCGCGGCTGGTAGTACCAACGCCGCCGAGTGCCGGGGGCTGCGAGGTCCAATTCCGATCAGCGCCGGCCCGCCCTGAGGTCGACGGCTATGTCGTCGTCTCAGACTGCCGGTCACGACTTGCCTTGATCATCAACAGGCTGCCGTTGAGATCTGGCGACTTCCGGGTGATCGATCGAATGGTGAGCCTAGAGTGCCCGCACTGGATTCGCGGTTGCCAGGAGGTGACATCCAGAAGGGATATCTACGTCTACCGATTACTGGCTATCGATTGATATCCATCGATAGCTCCCTTTTCTGGTGGAGCGGGGGTCAAGCCCCATAGGCTCCAGCGTGCCTCTGCGTACCTCACCTCAGTCGCCGGAATCCAGCCAATACCCCCACCAATACCTCCCGTCCTGCCGGACGGGAAGGCATCAGGAAGAGGCGTGCTCTTGAAGCGTCATGAATGTCGCAGATCGACCGAAGCGGCTGCTGAAACTGCACAGCGCTGTCGCCGCAGAAGCGGACAGCCGAGTCTTCTATCAGAGGCGAGGTTGATGGTGGGGTCCACATTGCGTGGCAGCGTGGCACTTCGCAGAATGATGCGCCTGATACGGGGCGGCGAGACGACGTGCGCGTTCACCGGCCTGGATGCTGGGCGCGGCTTGCGGCGGCGCGACGCCGTCCGCGGCGGCCAGCAGTAGCCGCGCGCCCGCATCCGGCCAAGCATTGATCTTTGGCCGTCGAAGGTGCAAATTCAGCCCGGGGATTCGCCCGGTGCCTGCGGTCACCATGTCCATCGATCGCGATCTGACGTCTGAGCGTGCTGCGGTTGGTGCGCGATCTCGCCCATCAGCTGCGCCCGGGGAACGATTTCGCGCAAGTCCTAGGCCTCGACCACTCGCTCGAACGCGACTATGGGCTGGACAGCCTTTCGCGCGCCGAGCTCTTGACGCGCATCGAAAGCGAACTGGGCGTGTCGCTCGAACCCACTGCCCTTTCGCGAGGCCGAGACACCCCACGACCTGATGCGCGCCATCGTCGCCGCGCCGGCCTCGGCTTCGTCCCCATCCATGCCCGAGCCGCGCGCGACGACTACCGCATCGAGTATCCGCCCGCAACGCTTGACACCCTGGTCGACGTGCTCGACTGGCACGCCGCGCGGCATGGTGAGCGGCTGCTGGTGACGATCGAGTCGCAGCACGGCGCGGCAACGCACCTCACCTATGCAAGGCTGCGCATCGACGCGCTCCGCGGTGGCTGCGGGCCTTGTCGAGCGTGGCTGCGGCGCCGCGCGACGCGGTGGCCGTGATGTTGCCGACCGGAAGCGAGTTCTTCGCGGCGTTCTACGGCGCGCTCTATGCCGGCTGCGTGCCGGTGCCGCTGTATCCCCCGGCGCGCCTGGCGCAGCTCGAAGACCACCTGCAGCGCAGTGTCGGAATCCTGCGCAACGCCGAAGCCAGGCTGCTGCTCACGGTGCCCGCAGGCGAGGCCTTTCGCGCAGCTGCTGCGCGCGGGCTGCGAAACGCTGCAGGCCATAACAACCACCTCCGACCTCGCGGTCCCGCGCGGGCAGGTGGCACGCCCTGCCATCAACGCCGATTCGACGGCCTTCCTTCAATACACCTCGGGCAGCACCGGCAACCCCAAAGGCGTCGTGCTCAGCCACGCCAACCTGCTCGCCAACGTGCGGGCGATGTGGCGCGCTTCGCGCGTCAGCAGCGCCGACACGTTCGTGTCCTGGCTGCCCCTGTATCACGACATGGGTCTGATCGGCGCGTGCATCGGAAGCCTGGTCGTCGGCTATCGGCTGGTGCTGATGTCGCCGCTCGAATTTCTCGCCAAGCCGTCACGCTGGCTGTGGGCCATCCACAGGCATCGCGCAACCTTGTCGGCGGCGCCGAACTTCGCCTACGAACTGTGCGCGGACCGTAGTCGCCGACGCCGAGCTCGACGGGCTCGATCTCGGCTCGTGGCGACTCGCCTTCAACGGTGCGGAGCCGGTGAACAGCGACACGCTCGAACGCTTCGCGTCGCGCTTCGCTCGCTACGGCTTCAGGCGCGAAGCCATGTTCACGGTATTCGGCCTCGCCGAAGGCGTCCTCGGTGTGACCTTCCCGCCTCTCGAACGCGGGCCGATGATCGATTCCGTCGACCGCGACGCATTGATGCGCGACGGCTTTGCGAAGCCGGCTCGCGCCGACGATCCGCATGCGCTGCGTCTCGTGTCGTGCGGCGTGCCGCTCCGGGACACGAGGTGCGCGTCGTCGATTCGTCAGCGCACGAGCTTGCCGAACGCGCGCAAGGCCGGGTCCAGTTCCGCGGGCCGTCGGCGACGCACGGGTACTACAAGAACCCGTCGGCCAACGCCGCGCTGTTCGCCGGCGACTGGCTGAACACCGGCGACCTCGGCTACTTCGCCGCGGGCGAGCTGTTCCTCACCGGCCGCGCAAAAGACCTCATCATCCGCCGCGGAGTCAACATCCACCCGGCCGACCTCGAAGCCGCTGTTGCGAACCTGCCCGGCGTGCGCAAGGGAGGCGTGGCCGTCTTTGCCGCTGCCGATCGGCGCGCACGGCAGCGAGCGCCTCATCAGTGCTGGCCGAAACGCGCGTCACCGATGTCGGCGAGCGCAAGCGGATCGCCGCGGCCATCACGCGACTCGCGGTCGAGCGCATCGGCATGCCGCCCGACGACATCGTGCTCGCGCCACCGCGCTCGGTGCTGAAGACTTCGAGCGGCAAGATTCGCCGCGCTACGGCGCGCGAGCTGTACGAACAGCGCGCGCTCGGCCCGCACGCAGCAGCGCGCCGTGGTGGCAGCTCACCAGGCTCGTCGCACGCGCCGTTGCGGCGCAAGCCTGGCGCGGCGCGTGGGGCGTGGTCCACGTCGCCTGGGCGTTCTGGGCCTGGGCGGTTTTTGCTCGTCGCGGCCACCGGTGCGTGGCTCACGACGATAGCTGCTGCCCGGCGTCGCGTTGCGCCGGCGCGCGGCGCGGCGTGGGCACGCTGCGGCGCTCGCCCTGTCGGGGGTTCAGGTTCGCGTCGAAGGGCTCGAACACCTGCCCGAACGCCCGCCCGATGCTTTGCCGCACACGAGTGCGGTGCTTGTCGTTGCCAATCACGCGAGCTATGTCGATTCGATCCTGCTCACCGCGGTGCTGCCGCCGCGATTCGGTTATGCGGCCATGCGTGAGCTGGCCGGCGCGGCGCTGCTCGGTGCGCCGTTGCGCAGACTCGGCGCGGTGTTCGTCGAGCGGGGCGATGCGGCAGGCGGCGTCGAGGACACGGCGGTTCTCGAAGCGCATGCCGCGCGCCGGCGAACCGCTGGTGATCTTCCCGAGGGTACGTTCCGGCGCGCGCCCGGACTGCTGCCGTTCAAGCTCGGAGCCTTCGTCGTCGCAGCGCACACGGGGCGCCGGATCATTCCGGTCACTCTGGCCGGCACGCGCTCGCTGCTGCGCGACGGCGAGTGGCTACCGCGCCGCTGCGAGATCGTGATCACCGTCGGCGCGCCAATCGTCTCAGCCGAACACGACTGGGACGCCGCGCTCGCACTGCGCGCTGCCGCCAGAAGCGCGATCCTCGCGAGCGTGGCCGAGCCTGATGCCGAGATCGCTCGGCATGCGGCGGGGACGTTGGCAGGAGTGTGAAGGCCGCCGGGTCGGCTGGCATACGACGCGACGAACTCGGCAGTACGCTCCTGCGCTAATGATGTGCGGCCGATTTCGATCAGGCGAACAGCATGTCCATGCGCGTCCGAAACTCAACGTTCACGGCCCGTCTAGTCGCCATATGTCTGATGACCCTATGCAGTTCGACTGAGGCGAGTGACAACTGCTCGGTCGCCGATGTGTTGGTCAACAGCTGGATCCGAATGGCCCGAACCAACGTCTCGGCACCACCAACGACCGAGGCAACTAGGACAGAGCGTGAGTTCAAAGCCAAAGACGAAGTCGTACTGAAGGGCTATTCGTATTCCCCCGCGCTCCAGGGAGACGTGACGATCAGCGAGGACTTTGTCCTTCTCCTGCAGGGAAGCGCATCCTCCGCGGCCCAGTTGGCTGAGACCGCAAGTCGTCTGGCGCTCGCTACAAGACAAGAAGTATTCGTCTATGAGTATCGCGGATACGCATCGGGAAGCACAGTACGTCCAACCGCGGCGTCGATTCAACAGGACGTGGACGGGATCGTCGATACGCTTGCTGAAGGCGGGAGGCGTGGTGTCGCCATTGGACTTTCCCTTGGTGGGGTCTTTGCGATTCAATCTTTGAAGCATTCGAGGAGCGGCAAGAGCGGCAACTTGCGCGCGCTGGTGGACTCCGTTCCCGCTCAGGTGCCTAGGATTCCGTTCTTGATCAATTGTCCCCGGTGGATGAACCCACTTGATGCTGCTAACGCGGACGTCGTCCAGCGACTGGGTGTTCTTTATGGCGCCGATGACGGATGGTACAAAGATTCGGCAGCCGAAGAGCTGATGGAGAAGGTGAAAGCCGGAGGAGGACGAGTGTGGGTGATCAAGGGACCGCATGTCGATCTTTCGCCCTCCGGACCTCGCCGTTCGTCTGCCCGTCTATGTTGACTTTGTCCTGGATCGCAAACCTTGAACTCACGTCATCGCCATGACCAGCGAATCGACCAACCGGCGCATGCGCTGCCAATGCGTGCCTTCCCAGAACACGCGCGCGCAACCATCACAGACGGCGAAGCGCTCGTGGCGCTGGCGCACTCCCGGCGGCAACCGCGCCTGATCTGCGCCTTGTCGATCGCACGCAGCGGCGTGTTGCAGCTCAGACAGCGCGTGAACGGCTGCGCCGAGCGAGGCGAGGTCGAGTCGATCGGAACACCTCGCGCAGCTGCAACTCGCTGCGCAGCGCGCGCACATAGCAGCCATGCGTGATGCCGCTGCGCTTCAGCAGGTCGCGGTCCCGCGTCGTGCGCATAGTGCGCTGCATCTCAGCGAGGTGCTCATCGTGGCCACCAACCTCGACCGGCGGCGTGATGGGCCGGAAGAATGATTGACGCCGCGAGTCCATCATGGATAAACCGCGCGCGGCGTGCTTACCACAGTGACCCGGAAAGAGCGCTCGTTCGCGCTCGGACCGATCTTCGCGCACCGTGTTCCGGCACTCAGTCGCTCGGCGCGGCGATCATCGCGACCTGATCAGCGCTCGCTTTCTGCAAGCCTACGTCTTCACAGGCTGCGATCCCGATGCCGCCGCAGAAATAACGCCGCCGGAGCGGCAGGGCCGCGGTCGTCGGCGATCATCAGCGGCTGCCAAGAACCTGCTGGAGTCGGCACTGTGCCCGCCGATATCTGATCCGCGCTGGGCCTCGCGGGCATCTACGCCCCGGCCGGTCAGCCGTGGCGCCATCAGGCGCATGGTCAGCCTCCTGAAGGTCGCGAGTCTTCAGCCTGGTCGTCATCCGCACGCGGTGGCCGACAGGAAGAGTCACGTGTTTTCAGCGTATCGCTTGCCAAGTGCGAGCAGAGCCGGGGTTCCGATCACGGCGTTGAGCCCGTCGAAGTCGAGCATGCGGTCTCGCCACGGCAGCGTGCTGCCGTGCGCATGCAGGCTGGCGTAGTAGCCCGCCAGCGTGTGCGCCACGGCGCGCGCCGGTACCGCCGGGAAGATCACGATCCGAAAGCCGCGCGCAGCGAGCTCATCGGCGCGTTTGCACCGGCGTCTTGCCGCCTTCGACCATGTTGGCCAGCAGCGGCACCCGGTGCGCGAAGCGCCTGCAGGCGGCGTCCATCTGCTCCGGCGTGCGCAATGCTTCAACGAACAGCGCATCGACGCCGCAATCGAGGTAGGCTTCGGCGCGCTCGAGCGCGCGCGTCCAGCCCTTCCACGGCGATCGCATCGGTGCGCGCGAGGATCAGCGTGTCGGCGCTGCGCGCGCGCATCGAGCGCGGCGCTCAGCTTGCCCTGCATCTCCGCCACGGGCACCAGTGCCTTGCCGTCGAGGTGGCCGCAGCGCTTTGGGAAGGTCTGGTCCTCGAGTTGGATCATCGCGGCGCCCGCGCGCTCGAATCCGCGCACGGTTCGCTGCACGTTCAAGGCGTTGCCGAAGCCGGTGTCGGCATCCACGATCACCGGCACGCGCACGCGCTCGGTGATGCGCGCGAGCGTGTCGGCCACCTCGCTGTAGGTCGTCAGGCCGATGTCGGCGCGGCCCAGCCGCGTATAGGCGATCGACGCGCCCGACAGGTAGAGCGCCTCGAATCCGGACTGTTCGGCGATCAGCGCCGATAGCGCGTCGTAGATGCCTGGCGCGAGCAGCACGCGCGGCTCCGCCAGTCGTTGCTTGAGCGTCATGGGTAGCTCTCCGATTTGCGCTGCCGCGGTGCGCGCCGCGATGTAGCCACCGGCCACCGCGCTGAGCAGCCCGTTGCCCGACAGGTAGCCCCACACCGCGTTGCCCGAGACGCCACGCGCTGCGCCGCCCGCGGCGAGCAGGTTGGGCAAAGGCGTGCCGTCGTCACGCAGCACGCGGCACTGCGCGTCGATGTCCAGGCCGCCCTGGGTGTGGAACAGCGCGCCCGTGACCTTGATCGCGCGCATACGGTGCACGTCAGGCGGGTGTCGGCGAGCGTGGCGGCGAGTGTCACGGCGTCGCAGCCGATCAGCGCAGCCAGCGCCTGCGCGTCGACCGCGTGTCGAACCGCACCGGCCGCTTCGGCCTCGACGAAATCCGGGAAGGTGCGGGCGAGCGCGAGCAGCCGCGGCGTCGAGCACGTTCCAGGCGACGCCGCCCGGCTGCGCGAGCACGTGCACCGAGGCTTCGGAGTAGCCACCGGTCTCGTCGTGGAAACGCCTGCCCTCGCGCGTTGACCTGCACGCCGCCTTCCATCATCAGCGCCCAGGAGATCAGTGCGCCCTGCGGCACCGCCCAGGAGCCGTGGCCTGGTAGCCGCCCAGGTCGGCCAGCCGTGCGCCGAGCTGCCGGCCCCAGGCTATCGCGCTGCCATCGTTGCCGACGTGGCCGGCGTACAGCGGCGTCACGCATCTCCGGGAGCAGTTCGCGCACCATCGCCGCTGTTGCCGCCGAAGCCGTTGCAGGCCAGCAGCAGCGCGCGCAGGCCAGACGCTCCGACTGCGCCATCGGGGCGCCGATAGCCGACGCCGATCACGCGATCCGTCGTCGTCACGCCAACAGCTCGAACACGCGCGCGTCGGTCATCAGCATCGCGCCGGCGCGCACGGCGGCCGCGTCGAGTGCCGCCACCAGCGCGGCGCCGGTGCGCTGCGGCAGGGTGTGCATGCGCAGCACGCTGTGGCCGGGGTACAGGAAGCCTTCCAGCAGCTCGAACGCCAGGCCGTGGCGAGATTGCAGCGCGTCCAGCGCCGGCGCGATCGGCGCCGGTGTAGGCCGCCACCAGGTGCGGCGCCGCGGTGCCGCGGGCCTTGGCCTGGATGTCGTGCGCGAAGATGTCGGCGCTGTCGTTCGTCACGCCCGCTTCGCGCTGCACGCGCGTCCCGGCCGCCGGGATGAAGCCCGAGGACAACGCCGTCGAGCCTGCGCGCGCGCATCGCGCTCGAGCAGCACGCAATCGATGCCGGCATCGCGCAGCATCAGCGCGGCCGTCAGCCCGCACGCGCCCGCGCCGACGATGGCCACCGGCACCTCGGGCGTGCCGGGCGGCATCTGCTGGGCGCTGACGACGGTCGGAGTCACGGCGCTCGGTTCACGACGTCGGACGGTGCAGGTATTGGCCGCGCGGCTTGCCGATCACCTGGCCGTCCTCGAAGATCTTCATGCCGCGCAGGAAGGTGGCGTCGACTCGCGCCGACATCTCCAGCCCCTCGAACGGCGTGTAGCCCTGGGTCGAGGGCGAGTCCTTGGCGGCGATGGTCCAGGTCGCGCGCGGGTCGACGAGCGCGATGTCGGCGTCGAAGCCTTCGGCGATGTCGCCCTTGCGGTTCAGGCCGAAGCGCTGCGCCGGGTTCCAGCTCGTCACGCGCGCCATGTGGTTGTAGCCCATGCCGCGGCTGCGTGCCTTCGCTCACCAGCGCGGGCAGCAGGTACTCGGTGCCGCCGAAGCCGCTCTTGGCCATCCAGATGTTGCCGAAGTAGCGCTTCGGGATCTTGGTCTCGTGGCGGCAGCAGGCGTGGTCGCTGACCACCCAGTCGAGCTCGCCGGCGAGCAGCGTCTCCCACAGGAACTCGACGTCCTCGCGCGGCCGGATCGGCGGGTTCGACCTTGGCCAGCTCCGCGGCCTTCGAGCGTCGGTGTCGAGCATCAGGTGACCGATCGTCACCTCGCGCCGGAAGTCGATGTGCGGGAACACGTCGGCCATCATCAGCGCCGCCTGCACCGCCTTGCGCGAGCTCAGGTGCAGCAGGTTGATGTTCGGCAGCGCGGTTTCGTTGGCCAGGTAGCTGGCGATGAACACCGCCAGGCCTTCGGAGTGCTGCGGGCGCGACGCGCTGTAGGCCGGCAGGCCCTTCAGCGACTTGTCGCTTCTCGACGATCTTCGTGTACGCCGTCATGATCTCCGGCCGTCTCGCAGTGCAGCGACAGGCGGATCTGCGTCGCGCGCTCCGGGCATCTGCTCGCGCGCCGCCTGCACGCCGCGCATCACGAACTCGAAGTGCGCGACGTCGTAGCGCTCGTCCTTGCCGATCATCAGGAACTCGCGCTGCGAGTCGCTCGCGCCGTGCAGGCCGTGCGAGCCGTAGAACATGAAGATCTTGAAGCTGGCCACGCCGTGCTTCTCGATCAGCATCGGGATCTCGTCGATGTGCGTCGCGTCCATCGGCGCCAGGTGGTAGCCGTAGTCGACGTGGAAGCGGTCCTTGCTGGTCTTGAGCACCTCCGGGAAAGAACTTGCGCGTAGCGGCCCGCCCTTGTTCAGGTAGTACTGGCCGGTGCGGAAGTAGTTGAGGCTCGAGGTGACGCCGCCCATGCGCCGCGGCCTGGCTTTCGCTCACCGCGTCCTCCTCCAGCGGCGAGTAGATGCCGCTGTGCATGTGCGCGTCGACCACGCCGGGAAGGCGAGCCGGCCGCTTGCCGGCGAAGACTTCGCCGGCGCGCGCCGGGTCGATGGCCGGCGCCACCTTGGCGATCTTGCCGCCGGCGATGGCGATGTCCGCGTCGTGCACGGCGTTGCCGTGCGGGCGCACGACGCGCACGCCCTTGATCAGCAGGTCGAATCTCAGGTCGGCTCATGATCTCTCCACGTCGGATTCGTCAATCGTCGTTTCAGCTGGGGCAGCGAGGCCACCGGCATCGACCATGTCGAGCAGGAAGCCCGGGATGGGATCGCAGCGCAAGCATGCGCCATCGGCGCGCGCGATCAGCGGCCGGCGCGGGCGTCGACGGTGAGGGCTTCGCCGTCGCCGATCCGGTCGGCCTCGCGGGCAGGTCAGCAACAGCAGGCCGACGTTGAACGCGTTGCGGAAGTACAGGCCGCGAGTAGCGAAGGCGCGATCACCGCCGCCACGCCGAGGTGCACCAGCGACGCTGGCCGCCTGCTCGCGCGACGAGCCGATGCCGAAGTTCGCGCCCGGCGACGATCACGTCGCCCGGCGCGCACGCCGAGCTGCGAACTCGGGACGCACTGCCTCGAGGCAATGGCGTGCGATGACGTCGATGCCGTGCTTCATCGTCGCGCCGGGGGCGAGCTGGTCGGTGTCGACGTCGGCAGGGAGCTTCCAGGTCCTCACGCCTGCCCCCATCCGTGGCGGCTCGCGCGTGCGCTCGCCAGCATCTCGCGCGCATCGCTGATCGCGCCGCGCACGCGCCGAAGCGGCGACGGTGTAGGGCGAACCGAGATAGACCTGCGCCGTCGCCGCGCCCATGCGGCCCTTGAAGTTGCGCGCGGTCGAGCGAGATCGACGGTGCTGCCCTCGGGGATGGCTGCTCCGTAGCCGGCGCAGGCGCCGCAGGCGCTGGGCAGCAGCGTGGCGCCGGCATCGACCAGCGCGCGCGATCACGCCTTCGCGTTCGGCCTGCGCTGCGTCCTGCGCACGCTGGCCGGCGCGACCAGCAGCTGCACGCCGGGCGCGATGCGTCGCCCGCGCGAGCACGCGCGGCCGCAGCGCGCAGGTCGTCGAGCTTGGCGCCGGTGCAGGCGCCGATGATAGGCGACGTCGATCCGCGTGCGCGCGAGTTCGTCCACGCGCCGGACGTTGGCCGGGCTGTGCGGCAGCGGCGACCTGCGGCGCCAGCGCGTCGGCGTCGAATACATGGCGTGCGCCGCGGCGCGTGCTCGTCGCGTGCGCCATGGCGTCGATGTCGACCTCCGTGCGACGCCGTGCGTGGCCAGCCAGGTGCGCGTCGTCTCGTCCGGTGCCACCAGGCCGGCCTGCGCACCGAGCTCGGCGCTCATGTTGGCGCAGCGTCATGCGCTCCTGCATGGCCAGCGCACGCACCGCCTCGCCGCAGAACTCCACCGCCTGGTACTGCCGCCGTCCATGCCGAAGCCGGCCGAGCATCGCCAGCATCATGTCCTTGGCCGCTCACGCCGTCCGGCGAGCGGCCGCTCCAGTGCATGCAGGATCGTCTCGGGCACCTGCAGCCAGATCTCGCCGCGTCACCACGACGCCCGAGCATCTCGGTCGCGCCGATGCCGAACATGTAGGCGCCGAACGCGCCGCCGGTGGGCGAATGCGAGTCGCCGCCGACGCAGAACATGCCCGGCCGCAGGTGGCCGTGCTGGGGCAGCGACCACGTGGCAGATGCCGATGCCGTCGTAGACGTGCGGCAGGCGCTGCTCGGCGGCCCAGTCGCGCGCGATGCGCACGATGCGGCGCGATTCGTCGTCGGCCTCGGGCACGTAGTGGTCGATCACCAGCACGACCTTGCTCTTGTCCCAGATCTGCGCGCCGAGCTCGGCCAGCATCGGCTGCAGCCGGCGCGGGCCGCTGGAGTCGTGGAACATCGCCAGGTCGACGCTGGCAGGTGACGATCTCGCCCGGCGCCACGTGGCGCGCCCGCCGCGCGCGGCAACGAGTTTCTGCGCGAGCGTGGCCGGCGCGTTCATCGCGCTCGGGCCATCAGCGGCGTGAAAGGGATGAGCACGGGCGGATCCGCGCATGGCTTATAGACCCAGGTAGGCACGACGAAGTTCGTCGCTGACCAGCAAGTCGGCCGGCAGCGCCGGCGAAGCGCACGCTGCCGTTCTCGAGCACGTACGCGCGGTCGGCGATCTCCAGCGACTGGCCGACGTTCTGCTCCACCAGCAGCACCGCCAGGCCGTCGTCGTGCAGGCGGCGCGATCAGCGCGAACATCTCCTCGACCAGCACGCGGCGACAGGCCGAGCGAAGGCTCGTCGAGGATCAGCAACCGCGGCTCGGCCATCAGGCCGCGGCCGATCGCCAGCATCTGCTGCTCGCCGCCGCTCATCAGGTGCCGCGCTCGCTGCGCGACGCGCTCCCGCAGGCGCGGAAAGATCGCCGAACACGCGCTCGAGGTTGCCGGCGCGCCGCTCGCGTGCTCGCGTGAACGAGCCCAGTTCGAGGTTCTCGCGCACCGTCAGGTTCGGGAACACGCTGCGACCCTCGGGCACCTGGATCAGGCCGGCCTGCGACGATGTCGCGGTAGTGCGCGCCGCGTCAGGTCGGCGCCGTCGAACTGCACCGTACCGCCCCAGGCCGGCGTTGATACCGCACACGGTGTTGTTCAGCGTCGACTTGCCGGCGCCGTTGCTGCCCAGCAGCGCGACGATCTCGCCGCGCGTTCACGCACAGAGTCGACGCCGCGCAGCACCTCGACCGCGCCGTAGCCGCGCGCGCAGGCCGTGCACGTCGAGCATGCGGCGTCATCGCGCCGCTCCGCGCAAGCGCGCCGCAGTGCCATGGCCCAGGTAGGCCTCGATCACGAGCGTCGTCGTTCGTCGACTTCGCGCCGGCGTGCCCTCGCGCGATGAGCTGACCCTGCGCCAGCACCCACACGTGCTCGGCCAGGTTCATCACGGCCTGCATCACGTGCTCGATCATCAGCACCGTGACACCGCCGGATCCGTCGACGATCGCCGCGCGACCGACCGGCAATCATCTCGGCGATCTCCTGCGGGTTCAGGCCGGCGAGCACTTCGTCGAGCAGCAGCAGCCTCGGCCGCGTGGCCAGCGCGCGCGCCAGCTCCAGGCGCTTGCGGCCCGCCGACGGTCAGGTCGGCCGCGGGCTTGTCGAGCTGCGGCGCCAGGCCGACCCGCTGCGCGATGCCTCGGCTGCGGCCAGTGCCGCGGCACGACGCGGCTGCGCGCAGGTGCGCGCCGACCGCGATGTTCTCGCGCACCGTCTGCGCGGCGAACGGCTGCACGATCTGGAAGGTGCGCGTCATGCCGGCGCGCGCATGCAGATGCGGCGCGCTGGCCGGTGATGTCGTGGCCGTCGAAGCGCACGCTGCCCGGCGTCCGGGCGCGAGGAAGCCGGACATCAACGCGAACAGCGTCGTCTTGCCCGCGCCGTTGGGTCCGATCAGCGCGGTCGAGCGTCTCCGGCGGCACCGTCGAGGCTCACGTCCTGCACGGCGCCTGCAGCCCGCCGAAGGCGATCGACACGCCGCTCAGCGACAGCAGGGCTCAGCCACGACGCCCTCGCAACACGTCGCGCGGCTCGCGCCCGGCCGGACAGCCCTCGTGCGGCAGGAACATCACGATCAGCACCAGCACCGACGCCGTAGACGACCAGGTTCACGCCCGGCAGCTCGCCGAGCAGGTTGCGCGTGAGCTCGCCGAGCAGCGTGCAGCACCGCCGCGCCCAGCACCGGGCCCCACAGCGTGCCCATGCCGCCGACGATCGCGCGCCACCAGCGCCTCGACCGAACTCGCCGGGCCGAAGGCGATGCCCGGGTCGATGTACTGGAAGCACCTGCACGTAGAACGCGCCGCCCGCGCGCCATGAACGCGGCCGACAGCGTGATCGCGCCGAGCTTCACGCGGAACACGGTTCGACGCCGAGCGCGCGTGCCGCGTCCTCGTTGTCGCGCACCGCCTGCAGCTGCGCGCCGAAGCGCGAGTGGCGCAGCCAGCGACGACACGAGCATCGCCGCGACGACGAAGCCCGAGCACCAGGCACGATGTAGCCTCGGCGCGAGCGCGAACTGCATGTTGGCCGCACGATTCGTGCAGCGGCAGCATCAGCCCGACGCCGCCGCCGGTGAAGTCCGACCGACACCGCGAGGATGCGGAACACCTCGGCGAACGCCAGCGTCACCAGCGCGAAGTACGAGCCCGCAGGCCCGTAGCGAAACGTCAGCGCGCCGACGAACGCGGCGACGCACGCCGCCGCGGCGACCGCGACCGAGCAACGCGAGCCACGCGTTGCCAGCCGAGGGTCGACTGCAGCGATGGCCTGCGCGTACGCGCCGGTGCCGAAGAACAGCGCATGGCCGAACGGAGAACTGCCCGCCGTAGCCGCCGAGCATGTTCCACGCCTGCGCGAGCAGCGTCGCGTACAGCGCCATCATCGATGAACGTTGAGCCACACGCCCGAGTCGAGAGTCAGCGTCAGTCCGCCGACGGCGATCGGCGAACGCGGCGATGGCGGCCAGGTCCTTCATGCCTTGCGCCGAACAGGCCCTGCGGCCTGGAACAGCAGCACGCCGATGAACACCGCGAAGATGCCGATCTGGCCCAGCGATTCGCCGAGGTACAGCCCGCCCAGCGACTCGACCACGCCGATCAACAGGCCGCCTGCCAGCGCGCCCGCGAAGCTGCCCATGCCGCCCAGCACGACGATCGTGAAGGCCACCAGCACGAAGCCCGCTGCCGACCTGCGGGTTGACGTAGTAGGCCGGCAGCAGGAAGCACGCCGCCGCGCCCAGGCAGGCCAGGCCGATGCCGAAGCTCATCGCGTAGACGTGATCGACGTCGATGCCCATGAGCTTGCGCACCTGCTTCTCCTTCGCCACCGCGCGGATCGCGCGGCCGAGGTCGGTGCGGCGTGAGGATCAGCAGCAGCACCGCCGATGTCGCCAGCGCGCCGGCGAACGCCACCAGCTTGGGCAGCGCGATCATGCGCCGGGCCGATGGCCACCGTCGTCAGCGTGTACGGCGTCTCGATCGTGCGCGTGTCGCTCTTGAACAGCAGCAGCGCCAGGTTCTCGAGCACGATCGAGATGCCCAGCGTGACGAGCAGGATGTTCTCGTCCTTGCCGTGGCTCAGCGCGGTTGATGACGCACGCGCTGCAGCGCGTAGCCCGAACGCGAACATGCCCGGCACCACGATGCGGCAGCGCCAGGTAGGGATCGATGCCGAGCTGCGCCTTCAGCAGGTAGACGCGCGTACAGCGCCACCATCAGCGCCGCGCCGTGCGCGAAGTTGATGATGTGCAGCACGCCGTAGATCAGGCGTCAGCCCCAGCGCGATCAGCGCGTAGACCGCGCCGGTCGTCAGGCCGTTCAGGACCGACGGGAAGAGGATGCCGAAGTCGAGCACGAGCGGCCGCCTGCGCGCTCAGGCATGCAGCGGAAACACCGGGTCGGCCTCGCGGTATTCGCGCGGCACGATCACCTGGATGTCGCCCTTCAGCACCTGCGTCATCGAGCGGCTGCGCGCCTGCGTTCTGGCCGTTCGACGAACTTCGGTCGCGCCGTAGGGCATGAAGTGGTCGCTGAAGGTGCTGCTGCGCCAGCGCGTCGATGATCGCGGCCGCGGTCGGCGCGTCTTGGCGCGCTCGATCGCATCGGCCAGCAGGCTGCACCGCGGTGTAGGTGTTGAAGACCTCGTAGGTGAAGAACTGGCCCTTGGCCTCGACGCGCTTGCGCAGCTCGGCGGCGCGCTTGTCCTTCGGGTTGAACCAGTGGTTGCAGTCGATGATGCCGTTGGCCGCGTCCGGGAACTCCTTCACGAACTTGTAGCTCGACGCCGCGCCGCCGAGCACCGAGTAGATCGCCTTGGGCGTCACCTTCTGCTGCTGCATCGTGCGCACCAGCAGCGCGTACTCGTTGTAGTAGTTGGCCGGGATCACGATGTCCGGGTTGAGCGCCTTCATGCGCAGCACGATGTTGTTGAAGTCGCGCGTCGGGTTGGCGTGCTTGACGACCTCCTTCGACCTCGAAGCCGAAGCCCGGCAGCTCGCGCGGCGAGCAGGTGCCGCCGTGCCGGTGCCGAACAGCGATCTCCTCGTGAATGATCATCACCGTCTTCGCGGGCTTGCCGCGCCAGCGTGTTCGAGCACGTGCAGGTTGTTCATCGCCGACCTCGGCGACGCGCGGTAGCCGGGCCGAAGCGGAAGGTGTTCTTCAGGCCGCGCTCGACGATCTGGTCGGCCACGCCGACGTCGACGACGTGCGGCAGGTTGTACTTGGCCGCCGCCTGCGTGGTGGCCAGGCAGATCGCGCGAGGCGTAGGCGCCGACGATCGGCCGAGCACGCCGGCCTCGTTCATCTTCTCGATCTCGGCCGCGCCGGCCTGCGGCGTGCGACTGCGCATCGCCGAGCAGCGCCTCGATCTTCGCGCCGCCGAGCGACTTGATGCCGCCGTCTGGTTGATGTCCTCGATCGCCATCAGCGCGCCGTGCGCGGCATTGCTGGCCCGAGAAGCGAGCGCGCCGGTCACCGGGTGGAGGATGCCGACCTTGACCTGACGCAGGCCTGCGCGAACACCTTGCGGCCGAGCGCATCGGCGACTGCGCCGCCCTCTTTCGGCGATGCGGGCGCCGGCGGCGCGATCGTTGCCGGCTCGGATGAGGCAACCGCTGGAATGCTGCGCAGATAAGTCACGAGCGCCCGGATATCCGCCGGTTCCATCTGACTCAAAGCTGTGGTCGACCACCTCGCCCATGGGCCCGGATGCCGTGCCGCGGCCCATGGCGTGACCGTTTGGCGAGATAGGCGAAGACCTCCTCGTCGCTCCATGAGCCGATGCCCGTGCCTTTGTCGGATGTAATGTCATAGGCGCAGCCAGCCGGTAGCGACGGCGCCGGCAAATTTCCGGCGGTTGTCCAGCGCAAAGGCGGGATTGCGCGGGGTGTGGCATTCGCCGCAGTGCGCCAGCGCTTCGGCGATATAGGCGCCCCTGTTCCACTCGGCGCTCTTCGCGGTATTCGGCGCAAAGCGCGTGTTGGGATTGAACGCCCATGACCAGAAGATCATCGACCAACGCTGGTTAAACGGAAATTGCAGCGTGTCGCGTTGGTTCTGCCTCGGCACGGCGGGCAGGCTGAAAAGGTAGGCCTTGATCGCCAGCACGTCGGCGTCGGTCATGAAGGTGTATGACGTGTAGGGCATGGCCGGATAAAGCCGCGCGCCGTCCTTGCGGATGCCGCGCTGCACGGCGTCGAGGAAATCCTGATCGCTGTAATTGCCGATCCCGGTGTCCTTGTCGGCGGTGATGTTGGTCGAATAGAGCGTGCCGAACGGCAGCGGGAAAGCGAGACCGCCGGCATAAGCCGCACCGCCCGGCGCGGTGTGACAGACCATGCAGTCAGCAGCCTTGGCGAGATATTCGCCGCGTTTGACGATGTCGGCTTTGGCGAGATCGGCCGGAACGCCGGTCGGATTGGCCTCGTGATAGTCGGCAAGCGCAACTGTCGAGCCGCCAGCAAACGCGAGCGGTCCGCGGGTTGAAGGTGCGCCAGGCGAAGACGCCGATGGCGACGATGACGATAGCGGCAATGACGAGTAATGGCGATGCGGCGCATGGCGGTTACGCCTTCTTCACGGCAATGGCGGCGCGGTCGATCGGCAGGCGGCGCAGGGGCACGCCGGTTGCCGCATAGATCGCGTTGCGCAAAGCGGGCGGACCGGCGGTGGCGCCTGTCTCGCCGATGCCGCCGGGATGCTCAGCGCTCTTGATCACGTGGACGTCGATCGGCGGCGTCTCATCGATGCGCAGCATTCGGTAGTCGTTGAAATTCGACTGCTGCACGCGGCCTTTCTCGATCGTGACCTCGCCCCATAGCGCCGCGGTCAGGCCGAAGATCAGCCCGCCCTGGAGCTGCGCCATGATGGTGTCGGGATTGACGGCGATGCCGGTATCGACCGCGCAGGTGATGCGCCGCAGATGCACGCCACCGACATCATCGACTTCGGCCTCGACCACGGTGGCAATGAAGCTGCCGAAGGACGGCTGCGCGCACGACGCCGCGTCCGACTCGCGCCGGCAGCGGCGAGCCCCAGCCGGATTTTTCGGCGACCAGCTTGAGCGCCGCTTTCAGCCGCGGCGTGCCGTCGAGCATGCCGAGGCGGAAGGCGACCGGGTCCATGTTCGCCTTGCGCGCGAGCTCGTCCATGAAGCTTTCGATGGCGAAGACATTGTTGTTCGGTCCGACGCCGCGCCAGAAGCCGGTCGTCACCGCCGGCGGCTCGGCGCGCACGTACTCGACGCGCTTGTTCGGGATGTCGTAGGGCATGTCCACGGCGCTATCGACGGCGTCGATGTCGATGCCCTTCTGTGAAAGCCGGCGGCAGCCAGCGAGCCATGATCGATGAGCCGGTCACCTGGTATTTCCAGGCGACGATCTTGCCGTTCGACAGGGACGCCGAAATCGTGTCGCGATAAGCCGGCCGGTAGACGTCGTGCTGCATGTCCTCTTCGCGCGTCCACACGACCTTGATCGGGGTCGCAACCTCTTTGGCGATGCGCACCGCGCTCTCGACCATGTCCGGCTCGAGCCGGCGGCCGAAGCCGCCGCCGAGATAGTGGTTGTAGAGCGTCACTTTCTCGATCGGGAGCGCCCGCGGCCTTGGCCGCATATTCCTGTGCCCGGCTCTGCACTTGCGTGCCGGTCCAAATCTCGCAGGCGCCCGGCGTCAGGCGCACCGTGCAGTTCTGCGGCTCCATGGTGGCATGGGCAAGAAACGGCAGCTCGTAGTCGGCATCGAAGCGTTCGCCTTGCGTGAGGCCCTTGTTGACGTCGCCTTCGGATTTGGCGACGACGCCGTCCTTCTTGCTCGCCGCGCGCAGTTCGTTCCAGATCTCGGCGGAATTGATCTTGGCGTTCGGCCCTTCGTCCCAGGTCACTTTCAGCGCGTCGAGCCCCTGCCAGGCGGCCCACATGTGATCGCCGACGACGGCGACGAGATCGTCGAGCACGACGACCTGCCGCACGCCAGGCAGCTTTTTCGCGGCGCTGTCGTCGACATGCTTCACCTTGCCGCCGAGCACCGGGCACTGGGCAAGCGTCGCGAACTTCATGTCCGGCACCATGGCGTCGATGCCGTAGATGGTCTTGCCGTCGGATTTGTCAGGCGTGTCGTGACGTTTCAGCGGCTTGCCGATCAGCGTGAAATCCTTCGGATCCTTGAGCTTCGGCTTGTCCGGCACCGGCAGCTTGCCGGCGGCATCGGCGAGCTCGCCGTAAGTGAGCGTGCGATTGCTCGCGGCATGGGTGACCTTACCATTTGAAGCGCTGCAGCTTGCCGCATCGACCTGCCATTGCGCAGCTGCGGCCGCAATCAGCATGGCGCGCGCGGCAGCGCCTGCCTCGCGCAGCTTGTCCCAGAACGCGCGGATCGAGTTGGAATTGCCGGTGACCTGAATGCCGAAAAGCGGATTGCCATAGAGCTTGTCGCTCGGCGGCGCATGCTCGATCACGACCTGCGCGAAGTCGGCGTCCAGTTCTTCGGCGAGGATCATGGCGATCGCGGTGTAGACGCCCTGGCCCATCTCGGCCTGCGGCATCACCAGCGTGGTCTTGCCGGCATTGTCGATGCGGATGAAGGCGTTCGGCGCGAACTGGCCGTCGGGATGGTCGGGAGGCTGTTCCGGCTCGTTGACCGGCGCTGCGCGCAGCGGCCACTGAAAGGCCAGCACCAGGCCGCCGGCAAGCGCCGCTTTGCAGGACAACCCGGCGCGAAAGGGCAGTGCGTGCGTTGACGACATGACGGCCTCCTACGCCTCGCCCGCGGCGCTCTTGATGGCTTCGCGGATGCGCACATAGGTGCCGCAGCGGCAGATATTGCCCGCCATCGCCGCGTCGATGTCGGCGTCGTCGGGATGCGGATTCTTGGCGAGCAGCGCCGCCGCCGACATGATCTGCCCCGACTGGCAGTAGCCGCACTGAATCACTTCGAGATCAAGCCAGGCCTTTTGCACCTTGGCGCCCGCTTCGGTCGCGCCGATGCCCTCGATCGTGGTGACGGCGCGACTCGCCGACCGCTCCGACCGGCAGAAGACACGAGCGCACCGGGTTGCCGTCGATATGCACGGTGCAGGCGCCACATTGCGCGATGCCGCAGCCGTATTTGGTGCCGGTCATGCCAAGCACATCGCGCAACACCCACAGGAGCGGGGTGCCACCGTCCGACATCGACGTCGTGTGACGCACCGTTGACTGTGATGGTAAAGGGCATGGTGAGCTCCCATGTTCCAACCGGATGGATAATAGGACGCTCAGCCAGCGTTTGTTAGCTGCGGCACGCTCGCGGCAGCCAGATACCTCGCATACTGGATCCTCCCCGAACCACTCGCCAGCAGCGGTGGCCGGTGCACGCAGGATGCCCGGAGCATGTGACTAAAATGGTAAATTGAAGTGCCGCCACAAAGTCGCCTGAGACGCTAGCTGGCGGCCTGATCGTCATAGGCGCCCTTCTTCGATCGCTATCAGAAGCAGCTTGGCCTTTGACCGGTGTATTTTTTTGTACGGGATCGTCTTCGGGATGTGCGCGATGCAGTTGAGCCGCGCGCGCCGCTTGTCGTCCGAGCGCACGATGATACCAGGGCGCATGCTTGCTGTCGGTGTGCTTCGAGCATCGCGTCGCGCGCGCTGCGAGTAGTCGTACCAGCGTCCGTACGACTCGAGGTCCATCGGGCTGAGCTTCCACTGGCGCAGCGGGTCGTCGATGCGGGCCGCGAAGCGCCTCGTCCTGCTCCTCCTGCCGACCTCCAGCCAGATCTTGATCAGGATGATGCCGCCGATCGACGATGTACTTCTCGAACTGCGGGCATGTTCTCAGGAAGCGCTCGTACTGCTCCTCGGCTGCAGAAGCCCATCACGCGTTCGACGCCGGCGCGGTTGTACCAGCTGCGGTCGAAGATCACGACCTCGCCCGCCGCCGGGAAGTGCGGCATGTAGCGCTGCATGTACATCTGCGACTTCTCGCGCTCGGACGGCGCCGGCAGCGCGACGATGCGGAACACGCGCGGGCTCACGCGTTCGGTGATCGCCTTGATGGTGCCACCCTTGCCGGCGGTGTCGCGCCCTTCGAACACGATGATGACCTTCAGCCCTTTCGCCTTCACCCATTCCTGCAGATGGCAAAGCTCAACCTGAAGTTTGTGAAGCTCCTTCTCGTAGCGCTTCCGCTTCAATCCTGCCGTTCTTTTTGTCGGCACTGTTGCGCTTGGCCATGATGACAACCTCGTTTGGCGAAGCGACAGAGCACTCCGCGCGGCAATCAGCTCCAGATCAGAGGATGCTGCCAAGGCATGCCCAGTCAATAGCAGACATTGGCGGAATTCGAGAGTTCGCTGACCATCGGCTTCGCAAGTTCAAGGCGGCTAGAGGGTTTCGGACCGCCGATTTCTTCACGCATCCCAGGCTTCCGGTTTGCAGTTGGTGGAGATCGTCCCCGCGATTTATTGATCAATAACGGAGATCGATCGACGGCGTATCCCCGCTCAAGGATCGATAGCGCAATGAGGGCCTTGATCTGTGGCTGGCGAGATGTCAACCATGGAGGACCAATCACGCGCCCCACTAGTTGGCTCATGCCCGGTAGGTCGGATTATGTCGAACTTTTCGGCTGGTTTCACTCCGCGGCTCGCAGATTGTTACCCATCCTCGCTTGGTTTCCCGCCTATCGACGCGAATGGCTGTTGCCCGACGCCCTTGCCGGCGTCGCGCTCTGGGCGGTCATGGTGCCCGAAGGCATGGCTTACGCCGGTATTGTCGGTGTGCCGCCAATCATGGGCCTCTACACAATAGTCCCGGCGTTGCTCGCTTATGCGCTGCTTGGTACGTCGCGTCAGCTCGTCGTCGGACCGGACACCGCCACGGGTCTGATCTCAGCGCTAACTGTCGGCGCCATCGCAGCTCCGGGTACTGCGGAATTTAATACGCTCACCTCCACCCTCGCTGTCATGATCGGCATTTTTTCCTTTCGTTTGGGGTCATGCGCATGGGGTGGGTAGCTAGCTTTATCCCTGCGTCTGTTATGCGCGGCTTCATCGAAGGCCTCGTCTACGTGACAATCATCGGCCAAGTGCCGCATCTCCTTGGCATCAGCGGGGCGTCGGGCAACTTTTTCACAAAGCTCTGGCATATCTTGCAGCATCTGCCGGACGTTTCGCTCGCACCGGCATTGACCGGCATTCTCTGCCTCATAGCGATGCTGCTGTTTCGTTATCTGGCGCCTGGCATACCAGCGGCGCTCATCGTCCTCGCCGGGGCCACAATCTTGATCGGCCTGCTCGGCGGAGAGGCGACCGGGGTGCACGTGGCCGGCCACATCCCGTCCGGGTTGCCCCACCTCACACTGCCGAACCTCGATGCCACCATATGGTATGAGCTGGCGCCCGGTGCGCTCGCCATTGTGCTGGTCGGATATGCGGAGGCACTCGGCGCAGCAAAGGCGGCTGCTATTCAGAGCGGTGGCGACATCAATCCGAACCAGGAACTGGTCGCACACGGACCGGCAAACATCTTGAGCGGCCTTTTCGGCGGATTTCTGGTTGTGGGCAGTCTATCGAAGACATCGGTCGCTATGGCCGCAGGCGCCCGCAGTCAGGTCGCCAATCTTGTCGCGGCAATGTTTTGTCTTTTCACGCTGATTTGGCTGACGCCCCTGTTCCGAAACATGCCGCAGCCGGCGCTCGCCGCCATCGTCATTGCGGCAATGTTGCATCTCACGAAGCCCAAATATTTGCAGGATCTGTTCGCCCGAAGCTACTTGTCGTTTGCCAATGCTCTGATTGTCATCGGCGCGGAGCTGACGTTGGGCGTGCTGCATGGCATTGCCTTGGGCGTCGTGCTGGCGCTGCTGAACTTGATTTATCGGACCAGCCACCCGCACGGAGCAATACTCGGCCAACTTCCTGAAACCGAGGCCTATCGTAGTGTCCAGCGCCACCCCGAGGTAATTACTTTTCCCGGTTTGCTGATCTGGCGAATAGGCGGCGACCTCTTCTTTGCGAGCATCGGCCACGTGAGGGAGGCATTACAAGCCTCACTAGATGCACGAGCAGAGGTGAAGCGTGTGCTTCTAGATTTTGGTCGGTGAATTTCATCGACGTTACTGCAAGCGACGAGCTGTTAAGCCTCATCAAGAAGCTAGAAAACCAAGGCATCACGGTCGCTTTCGCACGGGTGCGCGACGTCGTCCGAGACGATATGCGGCTTGCCGGGATAGAAGCTATTGTGGGCTCGTCTCAGCTTCTATGAACGGATAACAGACGGGGTGCGTGCTTGGCAGCAGGACGGCGGTCAATCCGTCCGTCAATAGCGCTTTTGGGTCATTGACGCCGCGATGACCGCTGACGCCACAAAGCAACTCAAGAAGTCTGTCGGGCGTGGAATACTCACCCGGTCGACCGGTTTGGGTCAAAAGCACCACAACATTTTGCGGATGCGGCGAGCCATTACCCCCGAAAGCGAATTTTCCGCTTTTGGCGCCGCAAAGCGGACATTCCGTTATGTACTCGATTGCCCTCGGCGGTCGGCAACGCGCAAGGCGCCGCCGGTGCATCTCGCTAACGCGTCCCTCAGCACGAAATTACAAAGCGGCGCAAGAGGCGGTGCGTAACGGAATCGCTGGAAATCTGGCACGACTCCTGAAAACGGTTGACCCTGGCCCTGCAGGACCAGGAGAATAAGCACGCAGCTTGTGCGCCGATAGCGCAAGGCAAACAGTGCGCCCACCACGATCGGCAGGGTCCGCGAACAAGCTGAGTTTGCGAAGATAATACTTATCCAAAAGATCAAGACTATAAGAAACGGCATCGGGATCGGATCGCTCTGCGTGAACAGAAGCCATCGGGTGTGCGCTATACTATCGCTGACCTGTGGCACAGCGCGATTCTTTAGCCGAACGTTGTTCATCATTCCCGGTCTGCGGCGCTAGCTGACCGAGCTTAACAATGAACGCTTCGCCTGCCGCCGTTGCCTCGTAGGGCGCTCTCTCCTCGCGGAGACAGAACTGTTTTCTTGCCAAATTCGATCGGCAATGGCGTTGACTGCGCCCCGCAACAAATTGCGAACAGCCGCTGCTTCTGGTCCGTAGTGAGTAAGGAGCCGATCGAGTAAAATGACATCGGCGGTCAGCTGCTTAACCTGAGTCCCTGGGTGTCAAACGACGTCTTCGCCGAAGCAATCAAGAGCCCAAGCACGAGTGCTGCTATTGTTCCAATGAGCCCGCGCCGAGCCTCACCACGTCCTTTGCATCCGAGTCCAGGTGTTGTTCAGACAACTTAGTGCGCAACAACATACCGACAAGCGTGCCAACTAGAATGCAAGCTAACGCGATTACTGAGAATGTTAGTGCGCTCATAATATTCAGCGATGATCGTAATTTGCTCTCTTCTTGCAGTCTCAGGTCAAGGATCGAGCCAGACCGACATGCCCGGCTCGAAGCCGGCCGGATCACCGCTGCAGATCGAGGCGCAGGCGCAACGTATTGCGGTCGTGATCGCCAACCGCACGCTCGGCCTGCCAAGTCGCGAACGTGCCCAGCGGGCGCAGTTCGGTGACCAAAGCTGGCGTCTTCTCCGTCGCGCCCGACCGCCGCACATTGACGCGTTGCGCCGACCGTGAGGCCGTGCAGCAGATCTTCGCGCGCATTGAACGACAGAAACTGCTTGCCCGTTTCCGCGATCACGAGCACCGGCTGGCCGGCGCGGACGTTCTCGCCAATCTCGGCGACGATGACACTGACGACGCCGTCAGCGGGCGCGCGCAGGATGGTCTTGTTGAGGCGGCGCTCGAGCACCGCCAGCGCGGAGGCCGCAGCCTCGACCTCCGCGTCGGCGATGGCGCGCTCCTCGCGCGTCGGTCCGGAGACCGCGGCTTGATGGTTTGCTTCCGCGTCGGCGACGTCGGCGCGCGCGTTCGCCACGTCGTTCTCGGCCTGGTCGAGCGCCTGCTGCGCGGCGAAATCGTTGCTCGCGAGCGTGCTCACGCGCGTCAATTGCGCTTGCGTATAGTCGAGCCGCGCTTTCGCTTTCGCGATCTCGGCCGCGAGCGAGGCCACCTGCTCGGCGCGAACGCCGGCATAGACATTGTCGCGCGAGGCTTTCGCGGCGGCGAGCTGCGCGCGCGCCTGGGCAACCGACGCGGTCAGCTCGACCGCTGACAGCTCGGCGACGACGTCGCCCACGCGCACGCGCGCGCCGGGCTCGACCTTGATGGCGGCGAGCTGGCCGCCGACCTCGGGCGCGATGCGGATCTCGGTCGTGCGTACGACGCCCACGATCGGCGTCGCCGCCTCGGCGCGCCACAGGAGATAGAAGCCCACCGCCGCGGCAAGAACGAGCGCAAGCGATGGCGATGTGACTTGCCCCTAGTCTATGCAGCCGGCTCCGTCCTCTGCTTGACGACATACGCCGAAAACACGGCCAGCGCGAAATAGATGACGGCCAGGAACCAGAGTCCGCGCCAATCCTGCGCCACTTCGGCGAGGCTCGCACCCAGCTGGTTGATGCGGACGATGCCGTTGATCGCGAAGTCGACCGGGAAGACATAGACCGGTGACGAGCGCCGCCTGCGGGATCGCTTCGCGGGGCCAGGCGAACCCCGTGAGGAAGAACTGCGTCAGGCTGGTGGCGAGGAAGATGAGCGTCGGCGTCTCCGGCCGCTTGAACCAGGCGCCGACCGCCTGGGCCATGAAGCTGGTCGCCAGCAGGAACACCGAGCCGAGCGCCAGCAATTGCAGCGGATCGCCAAGCGTCGAGAAGCCATAGATGCGGGGCAATACAATGAGATAGAGCGCGAGCGCCGGCAGGTAGATGGTCAGGTGCGCGATGCCGCGTCCGAGCACGCTCGCAAACGCGCCCGCCGCCGCCTTGCGCCAACGCGACGCTGGTGAGGAACGCCGCGCCGACCAGCAGCGTCTGCTGCAGGATCAGCAGGAAAGCTGCCGGGACAATGTAGCTCGCGTAGCCGCCGACCGGGTTGAAGATCGGCTGCAGCAGTACGTCGGCGGGGCTCGCGCCGGCCAGCGTCGCCTTGACGAGGCTGCCGTCCGTGCGCGCGCCGCCGGCGGCGAGTTCCGACGACAACGTGTTGATCGCGACCGCAATGCCGCTCGACAGCGATCGGAAAAGAAACAGGTAGGTGGCATCGGCGTAGATCGGAATGTGGGCCGTGACGCCCTTGAGCACGTCGCGCTCGGTGCCGGGCGGGATGCCGACGGCGGCGAAGGCGTCGCCGCGGTCGATCAACGCCCGCGCGTCCGCGAGCGTGCGGGCGCGGGCCACGCACACTGACCGCGCCGCTCGCGTCAAGCGTCTCGACGATGCGGCGGCCGAGCTCGCTCTGGTCGGCGTCGACGACCGCGATCGGCAGCTTGCGCAGGATCTGGTTGAGATACGGCTGTGGGTAATAGATGCCGTAGATCAGCGGCGCCCCGATCAGCAGGATGAACGCGCCGCGGATCGCGAGCACGCGCTGCCATTCGCCCGCGAAGGCGCCGGCGACGCCGGGCCGATCGGCGGGCAGCACCACATCGTCTGCCGCCGTCCGGCGGCTCAGGCGTCCCGCGACGGCGCGCAGCCGCAACAGCGCCAGCAGCGCGTAGAGCGCGGTGAGTGCCGCGAGCGACGGCAAACGGGAGGGCAGAATCGGACACCGGCAGGCCGCGCGCTCCCTGGCCGAACAGCACCGCCATGTACCAGCGCAAAGGCAGGATCGCGCTCCAGGCATAGGAAAATGCGTTCATGCCGAGCGTCGGAAAGCTGACGCCGGCGTAGCCGAACGCCGGCGACACGATGAGGCCGGTGAGGCCCAGCCCGCTCGGGAGGTCGCCGACCAGAAGCTGCAGCAGCGCAGCGAGCGCCAGGTAGGCGATGATGAAGAGAGACGCCGCCGCAACGATCATCGGCACATCGCCCCTGAAGCGGATATCCAGCAGCCCTTCGAGCACCAGCGGCACCGCCAGCATGATCAGGAAGAAGATCGCGAACAGCGGCGCGAGCTTGCCGGCGAGCGCGATGACCGGATTGCCGCCCGCGCAGGCGAGCCACGTGCGCACGCTGCGTCGCCGGAACTCGGAGCCGACCGCGTAGCCGCCGGCGAGCGCGATGACCACGTGAATGATCGTCGGCAACAGCGAGCGCAGCAGGAACTGGGCGTAGTTTGTCTGCGGGTTGCCCAGCACGACCGTCTCGGCAACGAGAGATCCGATGCGCGCCGGTTTCGGCGCCGCGTGGGCAGCAGGTGCCGCGCTCGCGGCGGCCGCCGAGAGGCTGGCACTCAGGCCCGCCGAGGCGATGCCGGCTGCGGTCAGGTACTGCTGGTTATAGAAGCCGACGACCTGCGGGCGGCGCTCGGCCTTCACGTCGCGTTCGAAATTGGCGGGGATATAAAGCGCAGCGATGGCTTCGCCCGACCGAATCGCGCTGGCGGCCGATGCGAGATCGCCGGCGCGCGCGGCGATGCGCAGATTGGGCGACGCGGCGACCTGCTCGACGAGGGCACGTGACGTGTCCGATCGGTCTGCATCAACCACGACGACGCCGAGCCCGCGGATCACCGGCTGACTGAACACCGCCGCCAGCACCACGAAGGTGAAAAGCGGCACGCCGAATATCAGGAAGAGCGCGACGCGGTCGTGCAGCAGCCAGCGCCATTCGCGCGCGGCGACCAGCAGGAATCCGGGCTTCGCCCGCCGTCTTCATTCGCGCATCCGCCAATCGAGATAGGCACTCATGCCGGGCCGCAGCTCCGGGACCTTGTCGACCGGGTAGGCGCGGATCGAGAAGGTGCGCAGGTCGAAATCGCCGGTCGACCGGGTCGCACGCCAGCTTGCATATTCGCCCTTGGTGGCGATCAGCTTGACCTCGACGGTGACGCGGCGGTCGGCGAGCGCCGGTATACGCACACCGAAGCGGTCACCGACCTTCAGGGTCTTGACCAGGTCCTCGCGCAGGTCGAAGTGGATCCACAGGTCGCCGAGATCGATCAAGGTGACCAGCGGCACGCCGGGCGACACGTATTCGCCCGGCTCGACGTTGCGCTGGTAGACCTGCGAGGCGACCGGCGCGTAGACCGTCATCTGATCGATGATGGATTGGACGGCTTCGATGTCGGCTGCCGCCTTGCCGACGTTTGCTTCGGCGATCTGACGTTCCTCGCGCGTGTAGCCGTTGACCGCCTGCTCGTAGGCGGACTTCGCCTGATCGAGCGCGCGCTGGCTCTCGTGCAGGAATCGGTCGCCTGGTCGAGCCGCGCCAGCGGTGCGTTGCCGTGCTCCGCCAGCTGGCGCGTGCGGTCGAAAGTCTTTGCGCCAGCACCACGTTCGCCTCCGCCCTCTCTACGCGCGGCCTTGCGCGCGGCGATGACCTCCGCGCGCGTGCCGACGCGGATGTTCGCGAGCTGCGCCTCGGCGACGACCCTGGCGGCGATCGACTGCGCGTGCTTGGCGATTGTCTCGGGGTTGTCGATCTTAACGAGCACGGCACCCGCGGCGACGTTCTGGCCGCGCACGACCGGGATCTCAGCGACGCGCCCGTCGACCCGCGCGGCGATGTCGAGCCGCGTCGCGTCGACCTCGCCCTGCACCAGCAGCGGCACCGGCCGCACCAGATACCAGATCGACAGGCCGGCGATGACGGCGATAACCAGCGCCGACAATGATCGCCGGAACGCGCGTGGGCGGCCGCGCCGGTTTCGGCGCTTCCGCGAGGCTCGATTGCATCTGCGCTTCAGGTGTCTTCACATCCATCATATCACTCCGCGCTCAGTCACCTCCCTCAGTGCGGCAATTTAGTTCGCCCAGTTTGCCGGGGCTCTAGCTTTGCTAGAACTAAGAGCGTTCGCCATGGGGCCACTGCCCAGGACAAGAACGCCGGCCGCGAGAGAGAGGAGGTAAATTTTCATCCGACCCTTCCGTACGACGCTATGCAGCCTTCCGGCCTCGCTGGCGTGTGGTCCGAGCATCGTCTTGGCGTAAATGATGCCAAGCCCGTAGGCGCCACCATACGTCGCTAGCGAGTCCCGTAGCTGCGTTGTAGCGCTTCGGAGCGAGCCCAATCCCGCTGAAGCTCGAGCAAGTATTGCAGCGACGTCATAGGCCGCGCACCGGCTTGCACCATCCGCTCAACTGCTCTTTCGTGCGCTTCTTCCAGAGACGTCGCCGCAGGCATCGGTAATTACATAAACTTCGAAGCCTTGATCGATTGCTGACAGGGCGGGCCCGACGATACACACTGAGGTCCACAGGCCGGCCAAAGCAATGCGGCTCTTGCCGAGCCTATTTACTTCCTCAATCACCGCCTTGTCTTCCCACGTGTTCATCGAGGTCCGATCGAAGAACTTCGCTTTAGGAAAGGCCGCCTTTATCTCATCGAACATGGGTCCGGAGAATGATTTTTCCGCAACCGTGGTTGGGATAACCGAAACGTTAAAAATCTTGGCGGCATTGGCGACCAGCGCCGCATTGTTACGCAACGTCACGCCGTCAATCGATTTCGTCGCAAACGCCATTTGCGACTGGAAGTCGATCATGATCAACGTGTGATCGCTCGGTGACAAAGCATTTTACCTGGCTTGGAAACCGCCTTGTTCATGAGACTGTTCTCCTTGATCTGAGTTGCCGAACTTTTTCTTCGCTTAGCTCTCGCGCATCGAGACCTGGACCGAGGCGACGAACCGATAGCCGCGCCCTGGAATATTGATGATGAACCGATTGCCCTCGCGTCCGTCACGCAGCGCGCGGCGCAATGCAGAAATATGTACGGTAAGGTTTGCCGGCTCGACAAATACGTTGGGCCAAACGAGACCCATCAATTCTTCCTTCGTGACCAGCTCACCTGCTCGATCTAGCAAAGCGACGAGTATCTGCAGAGCACGACTCCCGAGCGGCACCGGCTTGTCGCCTTCCAGCAGAAGAAACTGTGCCGGCAGAAGGCGAAACGGTCCGAATGAAATTTCGGTCGGCGCTGCGCCCACAAATTCGGTTCGCGCGCCGAAGAATGGCCTTCGCGCATCCGAACTTTGAACGACGCGTCTTGCGGCAGGTCCCGGACCGGGATGAAATTGCGCTGATGCTTGGAGCCAGGGTAAGCGTTTGAAGGCGATAGTCGATCCTGATGCGCGCATGCTAATACCGCGTGTGTTGAAGGGCTATTTCCGGCAAAAGCTAATTTGATGATTTGGGCCAGCGCGAGCTATTGCACGCGGGTGGCGCGTAATGACCGATGTGGTTGATTTACCTAAACCTAAATTTACAGGCGGCGCCGCCTGACGTCTTCGATTGTGACGTCTAGCAGGTTTGAGCCGGCGGCACTTTGTACCGCCGGCTCAGCTACGTCAGAAAACGACTCCGGGAGGGACCAAGGTCTCCCCACACAGGGCCGGGGACGAGCGCTGCGTGGGTTCTGACGTAGAAATTCGAGCTCCTTTTTCTTAAAGGCAGCGTGCAGCGATTGCATCGTTAGCGTGGGCGACGTCGGCATCGAAGCGGCCGAGATCGCGTTCAAGTTCGGCTCCGTTTTTGCACAGCGCGGTCACCGCACGCGCCTTTACCACCTCGAAAAATAGAGCCGCGTCGCCGTGCATACTTCTGATCTGTCCGCGCCACCGAGGCTTTTGATCAGCGCCTGCATCGCCGCGACGCTGGCGCTCGCGTCCGCAATGTTGCGCTCGCAACCCGGTAAGTGTGGCGCTTCCGGACGCGCAGATGGTGCCGCCAGAACCGCCATTGTGAATGTGGCCGGTACGATCAGCCCGATAAATGCAACAAACGCGACGATAAAGCTTTTGAGCACGGGCTTTTGTTGTGCATTTGCTGCATCAGCCATGACCACATCGCGGCAACAACGCTGTGAACAATAACGCCCCTTGCTGAACCAGCTGCGCTGATAAGCGACAAGACCGATGCCGCGATCGCAATTTGGATTTGAACATTTCATGACGCTTTCTTTCGACGATTTCTGACGACAGTCGCCTCATGTGCCCCATCCCGCGAGGCACTCCGAGTCGCAATAGATCAACCGCGTTTGTGAATCACGGACGTAGCCTTTCTCGATAAGATCCACCGCACAGTGCGCAGTGTTCGGTCGGTACAAGGGATGCGGTTGTTAACGACAACGAACCGAATTGCGTGCGGAATTTTGCCGGTGGCGAAAGTCGGATCGGTACTCATGTTCCACATCGATCTTTTCAAACGTAAGCCAGGCAGTGCTATGCAAGTTCTAAGTGACACTCATTTTGGCGTTCGACGCGCCAAATTCGATTGCACGCGGGTAGATCGGGATAGCCCTCTGGTTCTGCGCGCTAAGCCAACGTTTAGGGTATGGCTCAAAGGCTCGCAGCTTTCCGGAGCTGTGCGCGGCGAGTCAGTTGAAGGCGGGCGACTGATATAACGTTAAGGGATACGTCGGATTAGGAGCGTTGCGGCTCGTCAGAGACCAGCTTGAGCTTGTCGGCCATGCGGCCGAGCTCCGGAAGCGAACCTGCCTTCATCTTCTGCATCGCTCTGCTGCGATGCACTTTAACCGTGGCTTCAGCGATGCCGATATCGAAGGCAATCTGTTTGCTCAGGCGGCCGCGCGCGACCTGACTCACGATCTCGCGCTCCCTGGGGCTTAGGGACCCGAAGCGATCCCTGAGGCACGGCCAAGTCCCTCTCCTCTTTCCGGCGCGCGCGATCGCGCGATAAGCCGAGCTGAATGGCGTCAAGGAGGTCCTGATCGCGGAACGGTTTGCTCAGAAACTCGATTGCGCCACCCTTCATAGCTTCCACCGACATCGGGATGTCGCCGTAGCCTGTGATGAAAATGATCGGGATTTTTCGGTTCGTCGAGGCGAGCTCGCGCTGTAAATCGAGGCCGCTTTGATCCGGCAATCTGACATCGAGGACCAGGCACGTGGGGCCATCCGGCAGATCGGATTTGAGGAAGTCGGAAATCGACGCAAACAGCTGAACATCGATGCCGAGCGATCGCAGCAGACGCCCGACAGATGCTCGGAGGTCCGCATCGTCGTCGATGATCAAGACAGTGGAGTTTGCGTCAGACATCGCTGCTACTCGGATTAAAGGATCACGAAAATGACCCTTTGTCTCGCTTCGCAGATTTGGGCCGGCCGTACATTTCTAATCCCAATCCATGCACCTGAACAGCCCTATGTTCTTTGGCAGACCTACGCAGTGTAGATCAAAGTTTACGTCAGCTAACACAGTTCGGTGGTCTGATTTGGTTCACCCAGCCGCAATTCTCGCTCCGAGATAAGCCAAAGTTTAGGGGCTGCGGCATCGCGTCGGTGGCATTGTTGATGCAGATGAACTAGTTCTACGCGGCCGACGGCAACGTTGGGGACGCCCGCACGGCGGGTCGAGCGAACTGCCAGAGGCGGCATGATGAATAGGCTATTGGTTTCCGTCGTCGAAGATGATCAGTTCTTTCGCGAATCCATGCGAAGGCTTATGAGATCGTTAGGCTACAGCGTCGAGTCTTTTCCATCGGCCGCCGATTTTCTCACGTCTCCTCGTCTCGCCGAAACGGATTGCTTGATCGCCGACGTCCAGATGCCTGTGATGACCGGTATCGATCTCTACCGGCACCTCGTCGATGCAGAGCACGCTATTCCGACAATCCTCGTGACCGCCTACCCCAATGATGCTGACCGGATCCGAGTCCTGAACGACGGGGTCATCTGTTACCTTCGTAAGCCGGTTAATGAAGAGGATCTCAAACGGTGTCTTCGCGCAGCTCTCGGGGCCGATGAAACGAGTGAAGAAAATTCATGATCTCATTTGCGCGCCGGGCAAGGTGAATTGAAATACGGCGCCGCGAGGTTCGTTCGCCTCTGCCCACAGCCGGCCCCCATGGGCGGCAATGATCGACCGGCAGATCGAGAGCCCCATACCCACGCCACTGGATTTCGTGGTGTAGAATGCATCGAAAACACGCTCGCAGATGCGCCGGATCGATGCCTGGCCCGGAATCGCGCACCGCCACAGGACGCCTGCGTGGTCTTGCTCGGTGCTGATCGACAAATTCCGTGCCCCCGCGTCGCTCGAGCCCATTGCTTCGCACGCGTTCAGGAGCAGGTTCAGGATGACTTGCTGCAACTGAACGCGATCTCCCTGAACAGGAAATAATCCTCCGGCAAGGCCGGGCCTGGACCGAGACGCCATTTTTGTTGATTGCGCTCCGCGCCAAGACAATGACCTCATTGATCGCCGCATTAAGATCAAAGTAATCCTTTCGCGGAGGCGCCTTCTTGATGTTATCACGGATGCGGTCGACGATGTCTCCGGCGCGATCGGTATCGTCCACGACGCAGCTGAGCGCCTCCCTGACCTCGCCCAGGTCCGGCAACGACCTGTCCAGAAAATTCAGGGCTGCACGAGCGTTGTTGCGGGCGCTGGCGATCGGTTGCGTGATTTCGTGAGACAGCGAGGCAGCCAATTCCCCCATCATGCTCACGCGGTTCATGTGGGCGAAATCCGATTGCATCTGCTCCAATCGCGCCAGCGCTCGTGTGCGATCCTCAATGTCCGTCAGTAGGACGTACCAGCGCGCGATGCGCCCGGTGTCATCGCGAACTGGGACGCCGCGGTTGTCAAACCACCGATATTCGCCGTCGAAGCGCCGCAGGCGTTGTTCGAAGTGGTAGGGAGTCTCGGAGGCTATCGCTCTCTTAAAAAGTTCAAGCATATGGGGAAGGTCTTCAGGATGCACCGCATCGTTTGTTTCCCCAGTTCTTTAGCTCTTCCAGCGATCGGCCAAAATACTCGAGGCATTTGGCGATTGACGGTTTCGAGTTCACCGTTCGGGGCCATGACCGCAACGAGACCGGCTATCCCGTCAATTGCTGAACGCGACACTTCGTTCGCTTTCACGCAGCGCCTCCTGCGCGCGCATGATTGCGTGTCACATCGACTACCGGTGCCGCGATAGCCACGGAATTCTCCGTTGGCGTCAAACACCGGCTTGCCGCTGGCCCTCACGTACATCGGAGAGCCGTCACCGCCCGCGACGCAATATACGAAGTCGCGGAACGGTTTGCGTGCATCGAGAGTTGCCCGGACAAGCCGCCACTTCTCCGGTTCCGTTTCAAGGTCGAGGGCGTGATCCCAGCACGCGGTGCCGATCTGATCGGCCGCGTGTGAACCAAAAGCATTCTCGGTCAGCAGCGTGAATTTGTAGTCCGGACCGATCTCCCAAAACCAATCGGAGGCGGTATCGGCGTAGTCGCGGAACCTTCCTTCGCTCGCCCGTAGCTCCTGTGTGAGCAGTTCCTGCTCGGTGATATCCATTGCGGTGCCGAGAAACCCTTTGAGGACTTCGTCTTCAATAACGGGAATACCGACGCAGCGAATGTAGCGTAGCTCGCCGTCGGGTCGAACGATTCGTTTTTCACATCGCAGCCACAGCGCTCCGCATGCATTCTCTTTATGGTCTCAGCCATAAAGTCTCGGTCTAGCGGATGAACGGTGGCGAGATACTGCTCGAGTGTCGGAGCTCCCTTCTGCGGATCCAGACCGTAAATCTGAAACAGCTCCTGAGACCAGTGGTCAAAAAAGCCTGAAGGGTTGAATGCCCAGCTTCCGATGCGAGCGATGCGCTGCCCTTCGCTGAGATAAAACTGGCTTCGCTGCAGGGTTTGCTCGGCCCGCTTGCGCTCCGTCACGTCGATGCCCGTGACGACAATCTCTAGAAGCTCTCCGCTTGCCGAGAACACAGGATAGTTAACTGCTTCGATGTGTTTGATCGTTCCATCGGGCAATATGATTCTGAACTCGTTCGCAAAGCTTCTCTTTTCGCGCAGTCCGTGCTCGACGTTTTCGTTCACCCTGTCTAGGTCATCTGGGTGGATCCGTTGCCAAACCGCTTCGCGGCTCGGAATGCCCTGTAGCGGATCAAACCCCCAGATGCGGGAAGCCTCTTCGGACCAATAAAGAATTTCCGTTTCGTTGTAGGCCGCGGAACCGGTGTGGCTCAGCCTCTGTGCTTCCGCCAGATAGGCTTCGCTGCGGCGTAGCCGCTCCTCGCCACGCTTGCGTTCCGTCAAGTCGAGCACGAAGGCGACGCCTTGATTCCCGCCTTTCTCGAAAGTTGCCACGCCGATCAACACGGGAACGCGGCTGCCGTCTTTGCGAAAGTACTCCTTCTCAAATGGCGGAAGAGCTCCGGTCAGCCTTTGCTCTTGTATCAATCGCGTATCGCGATCGCGCCACTCCGGTGGAGTGAGGTCCGTCCATCGTATACGGCCCGCGACGAGATCCTCATGATCGTACCCCACGATGCGGAGAAAGGCTTCGTTGGCCTCCAGAATCCGGCCTTCGAAATCCCAGATGAAGATGCCGATGATGTTGGCGTCGACCAGGCGCCGAATTTTGCTTCGCGTTCCCGCAAAGCTTGCTCGGCGCGTTTGCGTTCAGTCACATCGACGTTTGTGCCAACTACCTGGACAAGCTCTCCATCCGCCGAGAACAGATGATGGTTAATCGCTTCGAGATGCTTGACTGTCCCATCGGGGAGCACGATTCTGAACTCGCTCGAATAGTCTCTTCTCGCGCAATGCGTGCTCGGCCTCTTCAAGAACCCTTTCTCGGTCGTCTGGATGGATCCGTCGCCACACAGTTTCGCGGCTCGGGAGACCATGCGCCGGGTCAAACCCCCAGATTCGGTAACACTCCTCCGGACCAATAGAAAATTTTCGTCGTAGCCGGACTTAAGGCCCACGAACCTGTGTGACTCAGCCTCTGCGCTTCGGCCAGATTAGCTTCGCTTTGGCGAAGCCTTGTCTCGGTTCGCTTCAGATTTTCGATATCGATGTTTGTTCCATACCACTTGACGATTCTTCCCGTTTTGTCACGCAGCGGCTTGGCGCGGGTCAGGAACCATCGATATTCACCATCAGGTCGTCGAAATCGCGCTTCGGTCTCGAACGGGATACCGGCCGCTATTGATTTTTGCCAACTCTCCAGATGATGCGCAGCATCGTCGGGATGAAGCGGAGTCGCCCAGCCCGTGCCTTGCGCCACCTCCAAGGGAGAGATTGAAATAGTTCTAACCAAGGCTGATTGAGGAAATCGCAATATCCGTCGGCCAAGTCAGACCAGAGGAATACTGGCGCGTTGTCGACAATCGCACGTAACTCATCTTCCGCCTGCTGGGTTTGTGCTTCGACTCGAGCGGCCGACTCTTCAAGTCGCCAGTAGCGTTCGCCATAGCTACCCTCGCTTTGAGTAAATTCACACATTTCATGCGCGCCAAGCGCGCGGCCTTCTTCCGCACTCGAAAAATCGTACCGCATCGCCCGAGAAATACTAGCTGCCTATTGATCTTGTTTCGCTGGGTCAGCCGTCTTGATTAGCAACAATTTGGCGCGATTTGCCGGCCTTCACTGGCGCCGACAGCGCATGCGCGTCAAGTAAAGCCGACGCGGACAAGTCAAGAATGGAGACTCTAAATGGCGACCGCCGCTGCACTCAAACCTTCGGTGCCGAAGCAGCTACCTCCACCGAATAGCGATTTCTATCAGTTCGTAGAGACCTTGGGCGCGGACGAACTGGCGACCGTCAAACGGGTGCGCGCCTTCATGGAAACCAAGGTCGCGCCTGTAATCAACAAGTACTGGGTCGAAGACGCCTTCCCGTTCGAACTGCTCCCCGCCTTCAAGGAGCTGAACATCGGCGGCCTCGGCATCCAAGGGCTACGGATGCCCCGGCGGAAGCCAGTTGCTGGTCGGCCTGGTTGCGATGGAAATGTCGCGGTTCGATGCCTCGATCGCGACATTCTTCCGGAGTGCACAGCGGCCTCGCGATGACTTCGATCGCGTTCGGCGGATCGGAAGAGCAGAAACAGAAGTGGCTGCCGCCGCATGGCGCGCATGGAAAAGATCGGATGCTTCGGCCTGACCGAGCCGCTGGTCGGCTCGGGAACCGGCGGCGGGCTCACCACGACCGCAAAGCGCGAGGGCGACACCTGGGTGTTGAATGGCCAGAAGCGTTGGATCGGCAACGCGCCTTGGTGCGATATCTCGATCATCTGGGCGCGCGACCTTGCCGACAACCAGGTCAAGGGCTTCATTGTCGAGAACAAGACCACGCCCGGCTTCAGCGTCGAGAAGATCCAGAACAAGATCGCGCTCAAGGTGGTCCAGAACGGTCAGATCACGCTGAAGGACTGCCGAGTGCCGGAGGCGAATCGCCTCCAGCTCGACAAATCGTTCCGCGACACCGCCCGCGTGTTGCGCCTGACGCGGTATCTCGTTGGGTGGGAGGCGACAGGATGCCAGATGGGCGCCTACGAGCACGCGGTCAAGTACGCACAGGAGCGACTGCAGTTCGGAAAGCCGATCGGCTCGTTCCAGCTCGTTCAGGACCTCCTCGCCAAGATGCTCAGCAACATCACCGCCTGCCAATGCATGGTGGTTCGCACGGCGCAGCTCGATGCCGAAGGCAAGCTCACGGACCAGCATGCGGCCCTCGCGAAGGCGTTCACGACGACCAGGATGCGCGAGACGGTCGCCTGGGCGCGAGAGTTGCTCGGCGGCAACGGCATCGTCGTCGACTACAACGTCGCCCGTTATTTCGCTGATGCCGAGGCGCTCTATTCCTACGAAGGCACCTATCAGATGCAACATCTGATCGTCGGCAAAGGCGATCACCGGCTTAAGCGCCTTCGTGTGAGCGGAGGCGAGCCACCGCTCCCTCCCCTCGCTGGCTCGCCTCCAATTCTAGCAGGAGATCCGACCATGGCTTCGGCAGCAACGACAACAGTTACGTCCTCGCCCACGGTGGCGCCCGCAGCATCGACAGCGACCTTAGCACTCGCGAATGTCCTCTACGAGAAAAGGGGCGGCATCGCTTATGCCACCGTCAATCGCCCGAAGGTCCTCAACGCACTGAACTCGCAGACGTGGAAGGATCTGCGCGCGGCCTTCGAGGACGCACGCGCGATGATGCCGCGGTGCGCGGGGTCATTCTTACCGGAGCGGGCGACAAGGCGTTCATCGCTGGAGCCGACATCGGCGAGCTCGCGCATGCGACCGCCCTCGACGCCCAACGGTCTAGCCGCTTCGGACAGGACGTGCTCGATCTCATCGGAAATCTCGGCAAGCCGGTCGTTGCGGCTATCAACGGTTTTGCGCTGGGTGGCGGCTGCGAGACGGCGATGGCCTGCACCATCCGGATCGCAGTGGAGCACGCGAAGTTCGGCCAGCCGGAAGTCAAGCTCGGACTCGTTCCGGGCTGCGGCGGCACACAACGACTGCCGCGACTGATCGGCAAGGGCCGCGCGCTGCAACTCATTCTTTCCGGTGGAGTGATCAGCGCGCAGGAGGCCTATCGCATGGGTCTCGTCAACGAAATCGTCCCGGCAACCGATCTGATCACGCGCGCCGAAGCGATCCTCAGAGAGATCGCCTCCAACGCGCCCGTGGCCGTCAAATACGCGATCGAGGCGACCAATAAAGGAATGGACACGAGTCAGAGCGAGGGCTTGCTGCTCGAGGCGTCCTATTTCGGTCTCTGCGCTGCAACCGAGGACAAGAAAGAGGGCACGGCGGCTTTCCTCGAGAAGCGCGCGCCCCAGTTCCGCGGGCGGTGACCACCATCATTCAGGAGACACCAATGGCAAGCGATAATATTTTCTCCGGACTGAAAGTAGTGGACCTGGCGAGCTTCATCGCGGGTCCCGGCGCCGCCGTGATCCTGTCCGACTTCGGCGCCGACGTCATCAAAGTGGAGCCGCCGGCGGGCGACCTATGGAGACGTGGCCACCAGATCCCGCCGCAGCCGCAGGCGAAGGACGCCTATCCCTGGCACCTCGCCAACCGCAACAAGCGCGGCATGACGCTCGATCTGAAATCGCCGAGCGCCCAGCCGGTGCTCGAGAAGCTCGTCAAATGGGCCGACGTGTTCATCGTCAACACCCCGCATCCCGCGCGCAAGAAATTGAAGCTCGAATACGACGACGTCGCGCAGTGGAATCCGCGACTGATCTACGCGGATCGTCACGGGCTTCGGCGAGAAGGGCCGGATGCCGATCTGCCGGGCTTCGATATCACGTCGTACTGGGCGCGCAGCGGCCTGCTGTCGATGACACGCGATGCCGGCGCGCCGCCGACCTGGCCGGTGGCCGGCAGCGGCGACAATGCGACCGGCCGTCGGCCTCTATTCCGCGATCGTCACGGCGCTCTATCGCCGCGAGCGCACCGGCAAGGGCTCGTATGTCACGACCTCGCTGCTCGCCGAGGGCGTCTGGTCGGCGAGCGTCTCGATCCAGGCCGCGCTGTGTCGGGGCGAAGTTTTTCGGCCCGCACGATCGCAAGAATCCCGCCAATGCGGCGCTGAACGTCTACCGGGCCTCCGACGGCGCCTGGTTCGTGCTCATCGTCACGCCGGACAAGTTAGCGGCCGTGGCGAAGGCGATCGGTCGCACCGATCTGCTGACCGATCCGCGCTTCTCCGATCCCGCGAAGCTCGATCGCGAACATGCCGCAGCTGGCGGCCATTCTCGACGAAGTCTTCGGCGCGCAGCCGATGGCGCATTGGTACGAGGTCTTCAATGGCGTTCACGTCACGTTCGGCGTCGTGCGAGGGCCGCAAGAGGTCATCAGCGATCCGCAGCTGCGGGCCAACGACATCGTCGTTCCGCTCGAAGGCGCCGGCGGCAAGCTGACCTCGACGATCAGCAGCCCGATCCAGGTGCACGGCGTTGCGAAAGTGCCGGCGCGTCGCGCCCCGGCTCTCGGAGAGCACAATGAGGAGATCCTGAAACTAGCTCGGCTTCAGCGCGACCGAGATCGACGGCTTCCGCGCAGATGGCGCCGTCCCGCAAGCAAGGAGCGCGCGGCCTAGCGGCCGAAAGCGGCTGAGACCAGGAGACAAACAATGAGTGACATTAATACGGTGCGTTCCAGCGGCGTCCTGTCGGTCGAACCTAAACCGTCCGGCCAAGAAGAACGCCATAACCGCCGCCATGTATACGACGCTTGCCGGCATCTTCAGTGACGCTTCCGCGGACAGCTGGAGTCCGGGTCGTGCTCTGGCACGGCGCGGGCGGCTCGTTCTCCGCCGGCAATGACGTTGAGGATTTTCTCAAGATCCGCCCGGCCGGGCGAAAGCCCGCAGGCCCACCTGATGGATGCGTTCATCGGGTTCGAAAGCCGATCGTCGCGGCCGTGCAAGGCGCGGCAGTCGGCGGCGGGACCACGATGCTGACACACTGCGCATTTCGCCTATGCGCGGCGAGACGCGCGAAGTTTCGAGATGCCGTTCGTCAATCTGGGCCTGGTGCCGGAGTTCGGATCAAGCTTTTCGGTGCCGGCGCGAGTAGGACATCTCAGGGCTGCGGAATTGATCTTGTTGGGCGAGCCTTTCGACGCTCGGAGGGCCGCGGAACTCGGCCTGGTGACCCACGTGGTGCCTGACCAGGATCTGATGGCGACCGCCACCGCAACAGCGCAGAAGCTGGCGGCAAAGCCGAGTGCCGCGCTGCGAGCCTGCAAGCGGCTCATCAAAGCGGGCTTCGGTTGGCCAGCTTCAAGAGGCTGTGAAAGTCGAAAACCAGGAATTCGCCGAGCGGCTGCGCTCGGCAGACGCCAAAGAAGCGTTCTCGGCTTTCCTGGAGAAGCGTCCGCCCAATTTCGCGAAGACAGCGACGCCCGTCGCGGCCGAATAGGCCCCGTGCCCTTGCCAGTGAGATCTGACGCCAATGTCCACACACGAAAGCAGGACAAGAGTAGCGGCGAAAGCCGGAGTGTTGTGGCGGACCGCGTCGACCCGTTTGCCGACCGAATGGGGCACGTTCGAAGCGATGGGATTTGAACGCGACGTGTCGACCGGCGGTCAAAGCGTCGAAACGGCGCTCGCTCTTGTGCTCGGCGACCTGCGCCAGGGGTGCCCGCTCCTGCGCGTCCACTCGCAATGCGTGACCGGTGAAGTGTTTGGCTCGCTGCGGTGCGACTGTGGCGGCCAGCTCAATCTCGCCATGCAGGCGATCGCGCAGGAAGGCCGCGGGCTGGTGATCTATGAGTATCAGGAAGGTCGCGGCATCGGCCTGATGGCCAAGTTGCAGACTTACGAGCTGCAGGACGCGGGAATCGACACGGTCGAGGCCAATCATGCGCTGGGGTTCAAGGCAGACTTGAGGGATTTCAGCCTGGCGGTCGCGATCCTTCACGACCTTCGCATTTCACGCGTTCGCCTGCTGACCAATAATCCACGCAAAGTGCGCTTCGCTCGGCGACGCCGGCATCGAAGTCGTCGAACGGCTTCCCTGCGAGGTCGACCCGACGGTGCATTCGCTCGCCTACCTCCAGACCAAAAAACAGAAAATGGGACATGCGTTGCGCCTAGAAGCCCGCGGTCCCGACTTGGCGCCGCAGGGCATCGAGGCGCAACTCTGACACGAAAGGACAAGACCATGACCGTACTCCAGGCTACGAGAACAAAGGCTACATCGGGCGCGACCCGCACTGGCCGATTGTTCCTTCTCGAATTGAGCGGTGACCGCATTCACTCGATGAACCCGGACGGCTCCGACCGCAAGACCATCGTCACCAATTGCCACCTCCCCGACGGCATCGTCGTGGATGCGGAGGCAGGTCATATCTATTGGACCAACATGGGCGTCCCCAACCTCGACGACGGCTCGATCGAGCGCGCCGACCTCGACGGCAAGAACCGCAGAGTCATTGTCCCGCAAGGCATCACGCACACGCCGAAACAGATCCACCTCGATAAGGACAGCGGCAAGCTCTATTGGTGCGACCGCGAGGGCATGCGCGTGATGCGCGCGAACCTCGACGGCTCGCAGGTCGAAACGCTGGTCGAGACCGGCCGTGGCGACAAGGATCAGCGCGATGCAGACCCGGTGGTGCGTCGGAATCACCATCGATCCGAAGCTCGGGAAAATCTACTGGACGCAAAAAGGTCCGGACAACGGCGGACGTGGGCTGCATCTTGCCGCGCCAACATCGACATCCCGAAGGGCGAGAGCCCGGCGAACCGCTCCGACATCGAGGTGCTGTTCGATCAGCTGCCGGAACCCATCGACCTCGAGCTCGATCTGGCGAACCGCGTCCTCTATTGGACCGACCGCGGCGATCCTCCGCGCGGCAACACCGTCAATCGCGCGCCGATCGACAAAAAGGCGGTGCCGGAGATCCTGATCACGCACCTGATGGAGGGGATCGGCATCGCCCTCGACGTTCCCGGCAACCGGATGTTCGTCACCGACTTCGCCGGTTCGGTCTATTCCGCCGATCTCGACGGAAAGAACGAGCGCAACTTCCTCTACGCCCAGGGCAATCTCACCGGCATCGCCTATGCCGAAATCTGACAAACGCATCGGAGAAATGACATGACCGAACAACAAGCCCATTCGCCGCATCGCCATCATCGGCACCGGCGTGATCGGCGCGAGCTGGACCGCGCTGTTTCTCGCCAAGGGGCTGCAGGTCGTCGCGACGGACATCGCGCCGAACGCGGAAGCCGCGCTGAGGAAGTTCGTGGAGACCGCCTGGCCGGCGCTCAAGCGATTGGGCCTGTCGCCCGGAGCGTCGCAGTCGAACCTGCAAGTTCACGGCCGCGCTCGCGCAAGCGGTCGCCGACGTCGACCTCGTCCAGGAGAACGGGCCCGAGCGGATCGATTTCAAGCAGAAGCTCTACGGGCAGCTCGACGAGCTGCTGCCGCCCGACGTGATCATCGCGTCGAGCTCGTCGGGGCTCACCATGAGCGAAATCCAGTCGGGCGCCCGGTCGCATCCCGAGCGCTGCGTCATCGCCCATCCGTTCAATCCGCCGCACTTGATCCCGCTGGTCGAGATTGTCGGCGGGGCAAAGACCTCGGAAGCGACAATCCGGCGCGCAGCGGAATTTTATACGTCGATCGGGCAGCGGACGGTGCGCCTCAACAAGGAAATGCCGGGTCACGTCGCCAACCGCCTGCAGGCTGCGTTGGCGCGCGAGGTTTATTACCTCGTTGCCGAGGGCGTCGTCAGCGCCGCCGACGTCGACACCGCCCTGTGCTGGGGCCGGGCCTGCGCTGGGGCGTCATGGGCAACATGATGCTCAACCACCTCGGCGGCGGCCCAGGCGGCATCGAGCACTTCTTCCAGCAGTTCACCGGCCCGATGGCGGCTTGGTGGAAGGCTCTCGGCTCGCCGGTGCTGACGCCGGAAGTGCAAAAGAAGCTCATCGACAGCGTTCATGCCGAGGCCGGATCCCGCACCATCGAGGAACTGGAGGCGGAGCGGGACGAGGTTCTGCTCCGGTTTGATTGAGCTCCGCACGCGCGTTCAGAGCGATCAATGCGGACGAATCCGACAACGATGTTTGTTCCGTGGGATCGGAAAGCTCAAGCCGGACGAGTTAGAGATCGAGCGCCGCGAGGTTGAGAAAGGGTACGGAGAACGCCATGACGGGCAGGGTCATCGCGGCGGCAAAGTCCGCCCTATCAGCTACCCGCTGATCATCAAGCATCTGTGGCACGCCCCGCTTCTCCAGGCCGCCGATCAGGAGATCGTCTATCGAGACTTGAGCGCTTCGCTTACCGCGAGCTCAGGAGGCGGGTCGGCTCGCCTGGCCTCGCGCTTGCAGCGAATCGGCGTCCGGCCCGGCGATACAGTCGGGGTGCTGGACTGGGACAGCAACAGATTTCTCGAAGCGTTTTTTGCGGTCCCGATGATGGGAGCCGTGCTGCAGACCGTGAATGTCCGCCTGCCGCCGGAGCAAGTCGCCTACACGATCGACCACGCCGGCTCATCGGTGCTTCTGGTCAACGACGAGTTTGTCCCACTGCTGCGAGGTCTCATGCCGCAGCTGTCTAAAGTGAAGAAGCTTGTCGTGATGTCGGATCGCTCTGTGCCGCAGACCGGAAGCCTGTCATTCGAACGGAGAGTACGAGGCTCTGCTGGCTGCGTCATCGCCGGACTACCTCTTTCCGGACTTCGACGAGAATACCCAGGCAACCACCTTTTACACGTCCGGCACAACGGGCCTGCCCAAAGGGTCTACTACAGTCATCGGCAGGTGGTTCTCCACTGCCTGTCCGAACTGGCCTTCCTCGGCGTAGCGGGCAAGCACGGGCGGTTCTCCCGCGACGACGTCTATATGCCGATGACGCCGATGTTTCCGATGTGCACGCCTGGGGATTTCCGTGGGCGGCGACGCTTGCCGGCGTGAAGCAAGTCTACCCTGGCCGCTACCATCCGGAATTGCTCGTCAGACTGATCAAGACTGAGGGCGTCACCTTCACGCATTGCGTACCCACCCTGCTGGAAATGCTGCTCAGCGCCGCTGCCGCCGCCAAAGCCCATCTTGGTGAATTGAAAGATGGTCATTGGCGGATCGGAGCTGCACAAGGCGTTGGCGAAACAGGCTGTGGTGGCAGCCGGGATCGACGTTCTGCGCAGGATTTGGAATGTCCAGAGACCGGCCCGATCGTCGCGGCCGCGCAGGTCATGACAAAGGACCCTGGCGATCCAGAGCGAGAACTGGATGTCCGTGTTCGCGCCGGCATCACGGCGCCGCTGGTCGAGGCACGTATCGTGGGGCAGGACATGAAGGATCTGCCGCATGACGGCGAGACCGCGGGCGAGCTGGTGCTGCGCTCACCGTGGCTCACGCAAGGCTACGTCTGACAATCCCGAAGCGTCCGAAAGCGCTCTGGGCCGGTGGATACCTGCACACAGGCGACATCGCCGTCATCACGCCGGATGGCTACATCCGGATTACCGACCGAATGAAGGATGTCATCAAGAGCGGCGGAGGCATGGGTGTCATCAGAGCAGATCGAAGACTTGATCGAGCAGTATCCCGGCGTGAAGGAAGCCGCCGTCATCGGAATCCCGGATAAAAAATGGGGAGAACGGCCGCTGGCGCTTGTCGTCAAGGACACCGATCACGCCAGCCGCCTTCGCGAGACCGATATAAAAAGCTCACCTGGAGGCGTTCGCTACCAGGCCTCATCTCGAAATACGGCATCCCCGAGACGATTCAGTTCGTCGATCACTTAGCCCAAAACGAGCGTCGGCAAGGTCGACAAGAGAAGGTCTGCGTGAAGACGTATGGACAGCTTCGCTGCGCAACGGTAGCCGCTCATGACTGATGTTACTTCACAGGTCCGCGTTGCAGAAACCACCAGGTCATCGCCGGATGCCGAACTTCAACCGGCGGGGTGGGTTGCGCACCGAGCGCCGGCCAGAAAGCCGCGGATCGTCATTGTCGGCGGCGGCTTTGCCGGGCTCGCGGCGGCGCACGCGCTGCGGCACGCCGATGCCGAGGTCGTGCTGATCGACCGCCGCAACCACCACATATTTCAGCCGCTGCTCTATCAGGTGGCGACGGCGGTCCTCTCTCCCGCCGAGATCGCCGCGCCGATCCGTCAGCTCGAGGTGAAGCAGCGAAACCTCAGCGTACTCCTGGCGGAGGTCACCGGCGTCGACGTTGCTTCCCGCACGATCGAGGCGTCCTCCCCGGGCGTGGGCGTCCGCAAGATCGCGTTCGATTATCTGGTGGTCGCGACCGGCATGCGCCCGAGCTACTTCGGGCACGACGAGTTCGCGCGATATGCGCCGGGGCTCAAGAGCCTCAGCGACGCCGAGACGATCCGAGCCAAAATCCTGGGCGCGTTCGAACTGGCCGCAACGACCGAGGACGAGGCCGAACGCGCGCGACAGATGACGTTCGTGCTGGTCGGCGCAGGTCCCACCGGCGTGGAACTCGCGGCGTCCTTGGCGCACATGGTGAAGGTCACGCTGCGGGGCAACTTCCGCCGCATCGATCCGGCAAAGGCCAGCATCATTCTGCTCGACGCGGGCAAAGCGGGTTCTGCCGACTTTTGCCGAGTCGGTGTCGCGCAAGGTGGCCAGGCGCCTCGAGAAGCTTGGCGTGAAGGTCGTGACGGATGTCAAGGTCGAGACAGTCGACGACAAGGGCGTGATCGCCGGCGGAAGCAGGATCCCGAGCGCAACGGTGCTGTGGACCGCGGGGGTCGCGGCATCGCCGATTCCAAAGATGCTCGGCACCAAAACCGACCGCGCGGGGCGGGCGCTCGTTGACCCGTTCCTGAAGGTCGTGGACGCGCCCGGAGTGTTCGTCGTCGGCGACGCGGCGTCGGTCATGCAAAACGAACATCCGGTGCCTGGCGTGGCGCAGGCGGCGATTCAGGAAGGGCGGTACGTCGGGCGGCTGATCGCGAAAGAGCTGAAGGGGCGGAAGGTCGAACGTCCGTTCCGCTATTTCGACAAGGGCAACATGGCCGTCGTCGGCAAGAATTACGCGGTGCTGGAGCGGGGCTGGCTGCACACAAGCGGCTTCCTGACGTGGCTGGTGTGGGCGTTCGTTCACATCCTCTCCCTGCCGCAGCTGCAGAACCGCCTGCGCGTGCAGCGCCAGTGGCTCTGGTCGTATTTCACCGGCCAGCGCAGCTCGCGTCTGATACCCGAGTCGCCGCGAGCACCGAACGGCGGTCGAACAAACCGAGGGCCACAGTGCCTGTATGACATAGCGCAGACCTTTTTCGACGGGACCGCGTTTTGCGCGCCCCGTTAGCGCCTTCCCTACCCTCCGCGCGACGGTATGAAGAATTTGCCGGGATTTGGCGGCATTTACTCACGCTTTCAATATCCGCCGCGTAGCAATCGAAAAGCCGCAAGACCCGTTGCGAACAAGTACTTCAGGCCTAGAAGGAATTCCGACGATGAAGACCGCAGCGGTTTCCTTCTGCGCCCTCGCAGTTGGCTTTCGGCCCAGTTTGGCGGCGCGATTTCCCGACTTCGTCACGTTGATGAAGCCGCGCGTGATGGCGCTCGCGGTATTCACCGCCCTTGTCGGCTTGATGATCGCACCGGCTCGCCCCGAATCCACTCCTTGGGTTCATTGCAATTCTCGCAATCGCCGCGGGAGCGTGGTGCCGCCGGCGTGCTCAACATGTGGTACGAGGCAGATATCGACGCTGTGATGAGCTCGCACCGCTCAGGCGTCCGATTCCCCGCGGAACGGTCTCGCGCAGCGAAGCGCTGGCTATTCGGACTCATCCTTGCCATGCTGCGCAGTCGCGGTCCTTGCGCTCGCGACTCAATCTCAAGGCCGCAGCGCTGCTGGCCTTTACGATCTTCTTCTACGTCGTCGTGTATACGATGTGGCTCAAGCGGCAGCACACCGCAGAACATCGTCATCGGCGGCGCTGCCGGCGCTGTCCGCCGGTGATCGGCTGGGTAGCGGCAAGCGGCGAGACTCGCGCTCGAGCCGTTCATCTTGTTCCTGATCGATCTTCCTGTGGACGCCGCCTCATTTCTGGGCGCTGTCGCTCAATCGCGCCGACGAATAATGCCCGTGCCGGTGTCCCCATGCTGCCGGTCGTGAGCCGGCAGGGCCGAAACCACGCGGCAGATCCTCATCTACAGCATACTGCTGTTGCCGATTTCGCTGCTGCCATGGGCGCTTGGGTTTGCCGGCGCAATCTATGGTGCGACCGCCGCCGTCTGCGGAGCGATCGTTCGTTGCACTCGCGTTGAGATTGACAGAAGCGGCGAGGCCGATCGGCGGCCTGCACATCAGCTTGTTCGCATTTTCCATCCTGTACCTGTTTGTGCTGTTCGCGGCTCTCTTGAGCCGGCAAGGGGATCTGATATGCGGCCTCTTGCACTTGACCATCCTTTTAATCGGCGCCACGGCGCTTGGCGGCCTGCTCCGAAGGCGTACTCGATCCGAAAGGGCCCGTCGCCGCCGCCGAGCGGCTCATTATGCTCAACTCGACTCGGGATCATGCTGGCGATCGTGATCCCGACGATCCTCGCCACGCTCGGCACGGCCTATTGGTTTCGCGCGTCCAACACGCGCGCGCGCTACATGCCGGATTTCGCCTATTCCGGCCGCCTCGAGCTGCTCGTCTGGTCGATCCCGATCATGACCGTGATTCTGGTGGGCGGCGTCGCCTGGGTCGGCTCATACGACCTCGATCCGCCCAAGCCGATCGCCTCTGCGGAAAAGCCCGTCAGGGTTCAAGTCGTCGCGCTCGATTGGAAATGGCTGTTCATCTATCCCGACCAGGGCATTGCGGCCGTCAATCAGCTGACCATCCCCGTGGGCACGCCGATCAGCTTCGAACTGACCTCTTCGGGCGTGATGAACAGCTTCTTTGTGCCGCAGCTCGGCGGCCAGATCTACACGATGGCCGGGATGGTGACGCGCCTTTATCTGCAAGGCCGACCATACCGGGACCTATCGAGGAATGTCGGCAAATTACAGCGGCGCCGGATTTTCCGACATGGTACTTCAACGTCGATGCGGTTCCAGCCGAGAAATTTGCGCAGTGGGTGGCTGCAACGCGCACCAACGGCCCGGTACTCGATGCGCAAAGCTATGCCGCGCTGGCGAAGCCGAGCCAGGCGGTCGCGCCTTTCACCTATCGTGCCGTGGCTCCCAGACCTGTTCAACGGCATCTTGAGCGCCGTAAGCACGCAGTGCAGTCCGGCGATCCATCGTGCGCTCACCTATCTCGCGTCACAGAGGGCAGAAAAATGAATCTCCTCGGCAAGCTGAGCTGGAGCGCGATCCCGTTCGACCAGCCGATCATCATGGGCGCTTCGGGCGGCATGATCCTGGGCATTGTGGCCGTCGCTCGGCTGGGTCACGTTGAAGGGCTACGTGCCTTATCTGTGGAACGAGTGGCTCACTTCCGTCGATCATAAGCGCATCGGCGTCATGTATATCGTGCTGGCGCTGCTGATGCTGCTGCGCGGCTTCTCCGATGCGATCATGATGCGCGCGCAGCAGGCGGTCGCGGCCGGCGGCGCGCAGGGCTATCTGCCGCCGGAGCATTTCGACCAGATTTTCTCGGCGCACGGCACCATCATGATCTTCTTCGTGGCGATGCCGTTCGTGATCGGATTGATGAACTTCGTGGTCCCGCTGCAACTCGGCATCCGCGACGTGGCCTTCCGACATTGAACTCCGTCAGCCTGTGGCTCACCGCGTCGGGCATCCTGTTGACGAACATCTCGCTGGTCGGTCGGTGAGTTCGCGAAGACGGGCTGGGTTGCTTATCCGCCGCTCAGCGAGCTGCAGTTCTCGCCCGGCGTCGGCGTCGACTATTACCTCTGGTCGCTGCAGATCTCCGGCGTCGGCACGCTGCTGACCGGAATAAATTTCGTCACCACGATCCTGAAAACGCGGGCGCCGGGAATGGGCTACATGCGCATGCCGGTCTTCTGCTGGACGGCGCTCGCCTCGAACCTGATGATTGTCGCCGTCTTTCCGGTCCTGACCGCGACGTTCGCGATGCTGCTGCTCGACCGTTACCTCGGCTTCCACTTCTTTTCGGTCGACGCCGGCGGCAACGCGATGATGTACGTGAACCTGTTCTGGATGTGGGGCCACCCCGAAGTCTACATCCTCGTCCTGCCGGCGTTCGGCATCTACTCGGAGGTGAGCGCGACCTTCTCCGGCAAGCCGCTGTTCGGCTACCGCTCGATGGTCGCTGCGACCATGGTGATCTGCGTTCTCTCCATGATGGTCTGGCTGCACCACTTCTTCACCATGGGCGCCAGCGCAAGCGTCAATGCCGTCTTCGGCGTCGCGAGCATGATCATCGGCGGTGCCGACCGGCGTCAAAATCTTCAACTGGCTGTTCACGATGTACGGCGGGCGCGTCCGGTTCACGGTGCCGGTCCTGTGGACCATCGGCTTCATGGTGACGTTCGTGCTGGGCGGCCTGACCGGCGTGCTGCTGGCCGTGCCCCCGTTGATTGGCAGGTGCACAACAGCCTGTTCCTGGTCGCCCATTTCCATCACGTCATCATCCCGGGCGTCGTATTCGGCGCCTTCGCCGGCTACATGTATTGGTTCCCCAAGGCGTTCGGCTTCACGCTCGACGAACGCTGGGGCCGGCGTGCGTTCTGGTGCTGGTTCATCGGCTTCCATGCTCGCTTTCATGCCGCTCTATGTGGTCGGCCTGATGGGCATGACGCGGCGCCTGCAGCATTACGACGTTGTCTCACTGGCAGCCGTGGCTGATTGGTCGCCGCGGCCGGTGCTGTCATCATTTTCGCGGGCGTCGTCTGCCAGATCATGCAGTTCGTCGTGTCGATCCGCGCACCGCGAAGCAGCTCCGCGACGTGACCGGAGATCCCTGGAACGGCCGCACGCTCGAATGGTCCACGGCGTCGCCGCCGCCGGCCTGGAACTTTGCAGTCCTGCCCCGTGTCGCCGGCAGAGACGCCTATTGGATCCAGCAAGCACACGCGCGCGAAACGCAAGGTCAGCCAGCGCAGGCGCGCGCAGTACGAGCCGATCGAAGTGCCGAAGAACAGCCCGACCGGCTTCGTCAACGCCTTCTTTGCTGTGGTCACCGGCTTTGCCCTGATCTGGCACATCTGGTGGATGGCCGCTCTCGGAGCCTGTCGGCGCATTCGTGACGTTCCTCGTATTCGCATTTCGCGAGGAGGAGGAGGTCGAGATACCCGCTGAGACAGATTGCCCGGTTCGATCGCGCTCACCCCGCGGAGGTCGCGCTATGAACGTCGCTGTCGCCACCTACGATGTGAATGCAGGAAGCATTTGCTCCGCGCCAGCGAAGCCGGACCGCGCTCCAAAGCGGATCGTGGTCGCCTTCGGCTTCTGGGTCTTCCTGCTGAGCGACATCGTGATGTTCTCGGCGCTGTTTGCGGCCTACGCAGTGCTCGTGCGTGCGACTGCGGGCGGTCCGACCGGCGCCCAGCTGTTCAATCAAGTCAGCGTCGCGGTCCAAACCGCTTGTCTTCTTATCTCGAGCTACACATGCGGGATGATGTCGCTGGCGGTCAGTGCGCGGCGGCGACTCGACACCTACTTCTTTGCTTTGGTCACCTTCGTGCTCGGCGCCGCGTTCCTCTGTCTTGAGATCCGCGAGTTCGCCAGCATGATCGCCCGCGGCGCGGCCCCGCAGCGCAGCGCTTTTCTTTCCGCGTTCTTTCACCGTTGTCGGCTGCCACGGACTGCACGTCACCGCCGGACTGATCTGGCTGGCTGTGATGATGGCGCAGGTCGCAGTCAAAGGCTTCCGCCCCACCGTCGAGCGCCGCCTGCTCTGCTTTGCCCTGTTCTGGCACGCGCTCGACATCATCTGGGTCTGGCTGTTCACGGCCGTCTATCTGATGGGAATCCGTCCATGACCGACACGCGCTACGATCGCGCACCCGGAGAGATCTCGACAACTGCCGAGGCGCAAGAGGGGACGCTGTCCGACTTTGGCGTCTACACGATCGGACTGGTCCTCGCCGTGATCCTCACGGCCACGTCGTTCTGGGTCGCCAACACCTCGCTGCTCTGGGCACCCGGCGTCGCCCTCGGCCTTGTCGTGCTCGCCATCGCCCAGATGGGCGTTCACCTGCGTCTTCTTCCTGCACATCACCACCGGACCGGACAACACCAACAACGTGCTGGCGCTGGCGTTCGGCGTGCTCATCGTGTTCGCTCGTCGTCGTCGGATCGCTATGGATCATGACAAATCTGAACGACAACATGATGCCACCAGCGCGAGCTGATGAATTTGCATATGCAGCACTAAACCAGGAGCACGACCCGTCGCTTGGTCGCTGCATAGAAGCCGTGCAACGCATGAAAGGATCTGTAGCTGGCGCAACCTGTCTCAACGGCAACCCTTAATGCATCAATAGCGGCCGTCCATCCATAGGCGCTACAGCAGCGCCTAATCGCGGCTCTCTGATTTAGCGGACGGTTACGCAAAGGATGTCCGCTTTGGGTCAAAAGCAGACATTGCACCGCAAAACGGTATGTCCTGCTTTACCCCAAAAGCAGACATGTGCGGCGCAACTGGGAATGTCCGCTTTGGGCCATAAGCGGACATGTCGTGCAATGGCACACCAGCTCCAGGCTTGGAAAAATACGAAACACCTATCGGCCTTCAGCTTGGGCAAAATACGTCGACGAAAAGGCTCGGTCTGGTATTTCGCATCAGGCAGTGGCTTTGTGTTCTGCGGCCCCGCGCGTAACGGGGGCGACAAAGCAATAACCGCGGTCCTGCACATTCACGATATATTTTTGACCGACGTCCCCAAGCGCAATACGTAGCACCGACAAATGAAAATACGGACAACCTTCCTCCACCGTACCGTCCGGCCATACCTTCGCAGTTAGGTCGCTCTCGGTGACAACCTCACCGGCCCGGTTGATTAGGGCTATCAGGATGTCCAACGCTCGCGCGCCTAGCGGAATGACTACGCCATCGCGCCTTAACACCCTTTCCATCTTCGAAAGCTCAAATGGACCGAACCTCAGCTTTCTATGAAAATCATCGACGGAGGAGGTTTTCGATCGCCGACGGCCTTCATAGCTGAGCGATTGTTCATGGTTTTGTGAACGGCCTTCGATGGGGTCCGTAGACTCGGGATCTGCCCTAACAATTAGCCGGGCGACGTCAGGATAATCTGCATTTATAGGCATTTTCCTGCTCCCTGTGCGTTCGCCATCAGCCGTTCGGCTTGTTTGCGGTCTCCGCAATCTGCGGCCCTGATGGCGGGCTCCGCGGTGTCACCCGAGCGCGAAGGTCTATTCGATGCAGTTATGATCCCACGAATGATCAAAGTACTCTCCGGAGCGCTTTGATCCGGCGGGGAGGCTTTTGCTATTTCGTGAAGGTGCGAAGTTACGCCTACACGCCCCTGCCGATGGGCTCAATTGTCGAATCTGGCGAAAAATTCATTGGACTAGCAATATCATCTCCGTCAGGGCTGCCCTGAATGGCCGTTGCAGCGTATGCCCTTGAGGAATACCCTGACGCCGCTTCGACAGAACCCTCATAGGTACGCGGTGTTCGAGGAGCGGCGGCACCGTGTGCGGCCAGCGCGTTCTGCCTGGAGCTCCGTCGGAAACTGGACGGGACCCACTCGCCTACGATCATGTCCATCATGGACTAGGTGTGTGATGAGAGTTTCAGAGCGGTCTTCAGCTTCGCTCGGCACCTTTGCGGGACATGCTCAGCACGTTTGTTCGGTTGCCGAGGGCGCGGCACCGCTGCCGGGCGTAGAGGAGGTATCAAGCTCCTGGCAAAGATCAGCAACCAAATACGGCGTCGATCCAGTAGACAACAAGGCGCCGCGCGTCCTCGCGTCCGGCGAGCTGAAACATTCTCGCGAACCGCTGGACAAGCTCATCTTCAGCGCCCAGGAGGACATCGATCAATTATACAAGGTGGTCCGGGAGGCGGGGTATGTCGTTTTATTCTGTGATAGCTCGGGTGTCGCCGTCGAGCATCGCGGTGAAGATGGGCAGGCACGCTCTTTCGAATATTGGGGAACTTGGCTCGGCGGGGTGTGGTCCGAGGCGGTGGAGGGCACGAACGGCATCGGCACGTGCATCGTCGAAGAGCGACCTCTCACCATCCACAGGAGTCAGCATTTTAGATCGCGGCACATGAACCTAAGTTGCTCTGGTGCACCAGTGTTCGGTGTCGATGGACGACTAGTGGCAGTCTTGGACGTATCTGCCATCGATCCTGAACTTTCGGAACGAGCACACGCGTTGACGGGCGCTCTTACGACAAAGTCGGCGCGCGCTATAGAAGAGCGATTTTTTCGAGAGCAGTTCCATCGAGAGTGGATCGTCGCGGTCGTGCCGCCGGAGGCGGCAGTTCGTAGGTATGCTGCTGGCCGTTGACGGCGACCAGCGCATCGTCGGCGCAAACCGCGCCGCGCGCAGGATCCTCTTGCTGGATGATCGAGGGCTGCAGGCCGGTGTCAGCTTGTGGAAATTCTTCGAGCGAAATCTCGATCTCTTCCGGCGCAAGAACGGAACAGATATCTGCACGCCGCTCCTGATTGCCGGCAGTAGCGACAGCTGTCCTGCACTTGTTACTCCGCCAAATCAGACGATTATCTTGAGCAATGCAGCGAACATGAACGTTCACACGCGTCCGCGTTTGGACTCGATTGGCACACTTATGAAGCTTGCGCCTGCACCGCAAGCCCACGGCGGACTGGCCGCCGGCGCGCTGCGTCGCGTACGGGAATACGTGCAAGTGCATCTGAACGAAAGCATAGATTTGTCAATGCTGGCTGCAGTCGCTGGACTGTCGATGCATCATTTTGCGCGAGAATTTAAGCAGTCCGCTGGTGTTACCCCGCACCACTATCTCATCCAAAAGCGGATCGAACGAGCCCAGCAGATTTTGGCTCAGACGGATCTCTCGTTAGCGGAAATCGCGTACACCGTCGGCTTTTCTGACCAAGGTCATTTAGCCCGTCATTTCCGTGCGTTGCTCGGGACTACGCCTCGAGAATTTCGGCGGTCGCAACGTTAGGACGAACCTTGTCCTTTCCGAAAATTATATCCGGATGTATTGGTGATGTAGCCCTGCCAAGACAGGAATCGCGACAACACCACCGGACCGATGGACTACTCGATGCAAGGGCGCATCTTTTGTAATGCCAGGTGCGTACGCGCTTGATTGTAATACGCCGCATAGGCGGAAAGAATTCGTCGCAGGTGCGTTTCGCCAAAGATGATCATTTGATCCAGGCACTCGCGGCGCAAGGTGCCGATCAGACGTTCAGCATAGCCATTCTGCCAAGGCGAGTGAGGCGAAATCGGTCGATCGCGGATACCCATCGCCTTTACCCGAGACGTGAAGACATGTCCGTAGGCACTGTCGTTGTCGCGCAACAGGTAGGCTGGTGTTGAAGTCCAGGGGAACGCCTCTGTGATCTGCCGGGCCAGCCATTCGGCGGTCGGATACCCCGTCACCTCGAACCACAACAGCTGTCGTCGGCCGTGCCCCAGAACCAAGAACGCAAACAAGCGATCAAAACTCAGCGTCGGCACAACGCACATATCGATGGCGGCGATCGCCTGTGCGTGATTTTGCAGAAACGTCTTCCAGCTTTGCGACGGCGGCTTCGAAGGTCGCACCATATATTTCGAGACCGTTGACTGGGCCACCTCAAAGCCAAGCATCAGCAGTTCGCCATGGATCCGGGCCGCGCCCCACAGCCGGTTTTCCTTGCTCATTCGCCGAATGAGATCACGCAGGCCGCGATCGATCTTCGGCCGCCCTGCCCTATTTCGAGATTTCCAACGCCAGAAGACTTTGAAACCAGCGCGATGCCACCGCAGGATAGTCTCCGGTTGAATTACCTGGGCCATGCCGAGTAGGTCCGGCCACTCTTGCATGTTGGGGCTCCCTCAATCCTGGTTGCATCAACTGAAACCATACCCACGCCACCACGCGCCGGTGGAGGAGTCGTCCACAGCATCAGCAGCGGACACGTGCGCGGTGTAAAACAAATGTCCGCTAAGGGCCAAAAAGCGGACATCCCCCCGAGCCGACGAGTGCCGGTGAAAACGCACAGGTTGGGGTCACACATACAGGTCCAGTGGGGGCTGACGTCATCGCCGCCTTCGTCCAACTTCACATACGGTATCCATCCGGCATCGCGCATGTAACACCGCAATTCCGTCGCGTGGACCTTAGGCTCAGTAATGAATTTTGCGCCACGTGAAGACCAAAGGTCGTGACATCACCGTCTGATGTCGGTCACGCGGAGGTTCAGAAAGATACTTAGAATGTTTGAGTCTGGCGGCGGCGAGGCAAGGACCTCAGGCTTGTCATCGGTCGGGCCTCCACCGACATTAATAGTGGAGCCGGCGTTGCCGAGCCTTAGAAGCGTAGGCTCGCCTTCGCGGAGCACCGTGGCACCTAGGACGTCGTGGTAGAAGGCGACAGATCGCCGTATATCTCGGGCTATGAGGGTATTCGTGACAACAAAATTGAGTTCGGCAATCGGATCCGGTTGGGACATCGTTATCATCTCCTCAGATCCTGACAATCCTTACGTTCATCGTCTCTTTGGGCTAACAGCGGACATCTCACCCTATTCGATCATCTCGTTCGCGCAGGCGATGCGCGTCTGCCTCCGGTAGAACGCACCGAACGCAAGCAAAAATCAAGCGCCTAGCGGAACGGGTTTTGTCACAGAAAGCTGTACCCTATATGTTTCAGAGCGGTACGGAGGCTGCCAATTGGATACGATCGCAAGAATCTCAGACTTGGGCCAAGAGCGACAGACGCGATCAATTTATCCCAGTTCGCAAGGAAGATCTTTTAGCGCCCTCATCAAACAGGGGACTTAGCAGACCCTGCAGAACGCGAACTTTTTGGCGTTTTGGGCGTACGCTACGCACAATCTGTCATTACGAATATTCCGAGATGCTCGATCGGCTACGCGACGATTATTACTATTTCAGCCCCGAGGTCGCAGGTCACGCCAGTGGCCGACCGGGCAAAGAGCGTTAGCGCCTATGACGATCTAATCCGGATCCCTGGACAAAGTTCTCAAAGATGCAAATTTTGAGGAGCTGCCGCACGAGGAGGTCACAGACGCCCACCGCAAACGCACATTACGGGTCGAAGTCAAGGCAGAGCACGACGATTTTCGCGAGGTGCGCTTTTACAAACGCGGCCGCCATGTCGAACAGCTTGAGGTGAAAGAGTGGTTCGGCTTGCGACGGCGCGAAGTCGAGATTGAGGTGTTCGATGACATCGTGCTTGTGGTGGCGATGAAGAGCCAGGCGGAGATTGGCTCGCGGCGTGAATTGCGTATTTTGAAGCGCCGCAAGATTATCCCAGGGACGGTGCTGCTGAAATATTTCCGCAATATCGCCTGCGGCGATCTCTACGCTCTTTTTCCAAATGCGCGCGTCGTCATGAGCAATTTCGACAAGGCCTTCTCGGCGTACCGGCGATTGCCGGCGGCATCCCCATCCTACTCAAGCTCTACGCCACGATTTCCGTCCTATTCCTCGTGGCGGGGATTTATTTGGGCGGATCAGGGTCGGTTAAAGACGCCGACATTGAAGGGGCACTCGTTGCCTTGATGGGGATCGTGGCGCTCGGTGGCTTTGCGGTTAGCCAGTGGCTGAAATATCAGCATCAAACCCTGAAGCATCACATGGAGCTCACCGAAAATATCTATTTTCGCAATGTCAATAATAATGCGGGCATTTTCGACTATCTGATCGCCACTGCCGAGGACCAAGAGACCAAGGAAGCGGCCCTTGCATATCATTTCATCCGCAAGGCGGAGGTAGCGCCAACGGCGACCGACGTTGCAGACCGTGTCGAGAGGTGGCTCGCAAAAAACTTTGGGGTCAATATTGATTTCAAGATTGCCAATGCGCTCGAGACGCTCAATCGCTTTGGTCTCGTGCGACGCGAGGGTGAGCAGCTCTTTGTCCCGTCGCTTGAACCAGCAATCGCCCAATTGCACCAGGTTTGGAACAATTTTTTAAGCGTGATTAGAGCGATGAGCGTCGACCTGATCAAGCAGGGGTCGCGCCAGCCACGCGGCCGGCGTCCGCTTTGGACCCAAAGCGCGACATTTTTGACCCGGGACCAAGGTCCACCTCCATTGCCGCCGGTTTTGACTATCGTCGCGGACGCAACGCCAACAGCATTTTCACATACATCCAGCAGCATTTCCCCGAGGGAGAATGATTATGTCCGCACAATCTTCATCAGCTACCCGGCGCAGGACCACCGCAGTAGAACCCGACGAGCTGGTTCCGTCGCGCTACGCGCAGAAGGTCGGCGCGATTGACGTGCTGGTTATCAGCGACGGTGTGCTGCCAATTCCAGCCCGGACTATTGCGCACAACATCGAACCGGCCGTCCGGGCGGCCTGGCTGGAGCACGAGTTCCTGTCGCCGGAAATGCTCGAGTGGCCACTGAACGTGGTCGTGGTGCGTAGCGGCGGCCGGACCATACTCATCGACGCTGGGATAGGGATGGACCCGGGCTTGAACTTGCCGCAAGCCGGGCGGTTGGTCCGGCGACTGGAGGCCGCCGGCATCGATCTCGCATCCGTGACCGACGTGGTGCTGACCCACATGCACATGGACCACATTGGCGGACTGCTCATCGACGGGGTGAAGGACCGGCTGCGTCCGGATCTGCGGATCCACGTGGCGGCCGCCGAGGCTCAAGTTCTGGGAGTCGCCTGATTTCCTCGCGTGTCAGCAATACGTAACTGAACGAAGTACAT
>ERZ1370068.1966-contig-11924_pt1 | contig 94939 bp, 98 predicted proteins | sample MGYA00561227_ERZ1370068 | MGnify/ENA primary metagenome ERZ1370068 (study PRJEB38410, sample SAMEA6850437) | metagenome | study: Metagenomic assessment of the ecological functions of the soil: analysis of the soil microbiota associated with the... | reverse complement strand
CCCCCCCCCAACCTCAATAAGGTTAACATAAACACAGCAGAAACTGGCCGGTGCGTCTGAGCTGCGTGCCACAGGCGGTAGGCGCAGCTGCACCAGCGGGGAGGGGCTGAAGTAGTCTGCGGATGATACGCCATGCGAGGAGCAGCGCATGGTGGAGCATCATTACGCGCCGCGCCGCGCGCAATGGTATAGCGGCGGTAAAGTCTGTAATGGATATCCGCGATGCAATTATCGACGCGTTGCGGGCACACGCGCGCATAGTCTGCGCATCACCATCGGCTGCTTGCAAAGAATTTCCGCCACTGACACTTAGCGGTGATGCGCATCGAGGAGATCGAGGGGAATCGGCGATCGCGATGTGGGCTGCGCGAAATGGAGATGATCACCGAGCTTCGATCGAGCGGCAGCGCGACAGCATCCTCGCCGGGAGTTGCTTCCGTATCGGGATCTGGCCGCGAGCCGTGGCAGCGCGCATGGATTTCGTGCCAGTAGATCGGATCGCACGCAGCGACATCGCGCGCGGTATCATCGCGGCGGGCCAGAAGCCTGGCTCCTCGAGCAGCATCAGCCAAGCACAAAAATAAAGCTCGACTGCCGGGGAAACCAGACTGAGCGCGATCAAACTGATCATCTAATTGCGACTGACGTCCGTCGATGTTCGCCAATACCCGGCCTCGGGGCCGAGATGGCGCGGCGAGGTGGTATATCGGTCTTGAGTCTGCGTGCGCTCGGTGATATGCCGGCACGCTGAGGGCGGATCGCGAGGCGACTGGATCGGGGCGTCGCAGCGCGGGAGGTACACGCGCCGTTGAGCTGCTGGGATCGCGCGACCACGATCGATATCCGGTGGATTTCCGCCAAGACGGATCAGCCGTTTCTTTTCGAGATGGTCGTTGCCGGCGAGATCGCATGCCGCGGATGCCGAAACTTCCGCGGTTACGACGTTGCAGGTCGCGGCAGCGGAAGGCTGCCGCGGCGAACGCCGCGCGATATCGTTTGTCGACGACCGAGCTGGGCGCTCAGATCGACGCCGATTGAGTTCCGGCAAAGAGGACGGCGGCCTGAGTTGTTCGCCGCGCTTCGTGGTCTGAAGACCGTTCCTCTGTCTGCCGCGCTGAACTGGATCTGCCGCCTTCTCTCGCCATTTACCGCGATCGCCGTATGCCGGCCGCACCGACATCTCCACGAAATATCGTGGCGTCGTTACCTCGACTTTCCAAGACGTCTACGGCTGACCGGTGAGAGCCTGTGGCTGGGGCTCACATCGCCGAGAAGGCCGGCGGATTGCTGCCACGGTAGTTAGCCGCTGATTACGCCGGTATTCATACATCTCGGGCGAGTTATGATCAAAATATGGTTGGCGAAGCAAAGTTTGATTGCCGCCAGTCGCCGGGCTAGCCTCGCTACATGAAGGAGTTGCATATTCAACGCCTGACCGCGCCAGCATGGTGCTGTACCATGGCGATGAACGCTTCGGTTTCACAAACGCCGATCACGATCGACCTGGGCGCTCGGCGTGAATCCCGGCCGAGTCTGGTTCATCTCGCGTTGATACTGATCGCCGATCCCGGTCACGCGATCGCTGCGTAACGATAACCTGGAACGGGGTGCCAGCCTCGGCCCCGACGCCCGCGGTGGCCGGGCTGGTCTGGCTGTGTCTTTGCTCGGCGCGTCGGTGGTTTTCGCGAGCCTGATCGGATTGATCGTTCAAATGGCGCGATGCCCAGCCGTTTGCCGATCGCCATCGAGGCTGGGCGAGTTCGGCGTGGTACTGGTGAAGATGCGGGTCAGCTGAGCTCGCCCCAATATCAGCTGGTGGTTTGTGTTGTTCAATATGGTTAGTCGACATCTATCGCGCATCGTTGTTCCGGCGCGCTGGGATGATGGCGGACTACGAATTCCTGACGAAAGCCTCGCAAATCTGGCAATATCGGTCTTCTGCGCTCGTAATTTCTGGTTTCCGGCGGAAGAAGACACGCCCTGCCTTGCGCCGCGATCGCACTAATTGCAGAGTCGAGCCGCCGTAGCCAGGCGGTGTTCACCGCCGCGTCGATCATCGCCTGCCGTTTCCAGCCTGCCCGCGCGTAGCCGCAGGAGGTGTAAAACGCCCGCCAGGCGTCTCGGATCGCGAGCTGCCGCGTTCAGCCCGCGCGCGCTCAATACCGTTTGCCACCGGTGGCCGCGGGAGACCACGACCTCGAGGTCACCGCTGCCTGCGCAGGCCAGAAGCGCCACCAGATCGAGCGTTCGCATCGGGATTCGGCATTGCCGCTGAGCTCGGGGCGGCGGATCTGCCAGGTGAATCTGATACGCGCGCCAAAGAGTTCAGGTCATCGCGGGCGAGACCGATACAACGGCGGGAGCGAGCGCCGGTCGCTGAAGCCGAGGTATCCCAGCGACACCGACGAACCTGCCGAGTTACGGTGGCGTAGAATTGAGGTCGACGTTACCGGCGCCCGCTGGCCGCGTTCTTCATCAGCAACGCTGAGCTGTCGGCGAGCTGACTTCCATGCGTGCCAGCCGTCGCGATCGTCACCCGGCACCGCGGAATGGCGAGGGGGATTGCCATGTCGCCGGGGACAGCCTGCAGCTGATCGCAGGCGATCGTCCCGGCATTCGGTCGAAGGAACAGAAACCGCGGTCGAGCGCGATCTGCTCGCCATGGCCGCGGCGTTATAGTTCGCAGCCAGCTATCGGTGACTGACGCATCGCTGCCATCACCACGCTGTACCAGCCTCGTGCCGAGCGCCGGATCGAATGCTGCCACGCCTCACGCCGGCGACTGCGGGCGTGTTGACGCGCAGCGGTCGTTCAGGGCGGGCGCTGCCTGATGCTGGTTATCCCATCAGACTAAGACAGGCTGACCGCGGATGTCGCGTTCATTCATCCGTGTCCCAGCCAGATCGATAGCGTAAAACACCGTAACCGCCGTAGTTGCCGGTCGATCTGTCGGTGGCAGCGTTGATCCTACCTGCGCGCCAGCCCGCGGCACCATGGTAGCGGGCTGATTCAGCGTTAAATAAAAATGACGCCGGTACGGGCATGCAGCCGCGCCGAAGTGATACCACGTCGCCGCCCGAGCAGATCGTTTCCCGGCGTAGTGGTTGAGTGAGTGCAAACAGGTGCTGAAAGAAGTGGCGCCCGCTGGTGTCAAAAATATTATCGTGGTGGATCGCCCCGGTCTAGCACCCCGAATGGTGCGAACAGGGCCGAGATCTCCTGATGCCGCTCGACAGGATCCCGCCCAGATGCTGGCCGCGAACCGAACACGGAAGGCGCTGGGCGGTGCCAATTGCTCATCTCGGCGGGCGGGGGCGCTGTCTGGAAAAAAATGGCGCTGACGGTGTCGTATTCGAAGGGTTTTCGACCTGAGTCTCGGGCGGCTATTTGCGGATGCGAGTTTAGGCCGCGCTGCGAAATCCTCTCCGCGGCGCCAGGCCGTCGAGTCGCTGCTCGTCGCCGAACGCGCGCGGTCGCCGGTTCGCACCAAGATTGCCGGCGTCCTCGAGCGCATTCACTGCGCCATCCGGGCGGCGAATTACGAAGCCATCGGACTCGCGGAAGTGTCGCGGAACACTGACCGCGCAGCCTGGCGATTGGGCGGCCTGAAGGGTCCGGGATCGAGATCGTCATCCCCGGGACCGGTCCGCGCGGTATTACGGCCGGTCTTCTACCCGGCGTCGCGATGCTGATAAGGCGGGATGTGTGATCTGAACGATGTCGCCGCGGTCGCATCGCGCTGGCAGGGATGGCGGCGACCGTGCAACACGACGTTGGTACGCCTGCGATTGCACCGGTCAGGCTGCGTTCGCGAGTGGATGAGGTAGCGTTATGAGCATCGCCATTCGCCACGCGCGGTTAGCCTGCTTACCGTCTCGCCACACTCTTTCGCTGACAAGCCGTTCAGCCGCCGCCGAAGCCCTGCGACCAAGCCGTCTGGCACGCGCGTGAGTTTCACTTCCGCCCTGGTCGCGATCAGCCGCCAGGTGATCGGCGCAGCGTTCTACGGTGCCAAGAGCTTCCGGGCCGACATCCGGCGGTCCATGCTCTCGATATCACCGTGGAGTCGTCTCTGCCGTAGATCGCCGGCATGTCGGTGGCAGACCGCCTCTGCAGATGACGGCCGCGTCTCGACCTGCTGCGTGATTGATCATTCGTCGATATCTCGTGCTGCAGTCTCCTACTGACCCGGGTGCGTCGCCTATGCCTACGCGCCGTTATCGCGGTGGAGAACCTCACCTGCGACGTCGATCGCGCCGATACTCGCCAAGCGAGTTCGCGCGGCGGCAATGAGGGCGCGGTGATCTGGGCCTGTTGCGATCCGCGGCGCCGATCGGACAGGTGGTCAGGTGCCCGCTTGCCCCACCAAGGCGCTCGAGCCAAAGATGAACGCGGCCGGGGCTGGAACGGTCTGCGATCAGTTCGCTATGCCGGCGCTGGCATGGTGATCGCGCGACGGGCCTGCCGCCGTTGCCGAGCACGACCGGCACACGGTGCCGCAGATGCTGCCGATCAGTGCCGGCGGTCGGCATCGCCGGCGGGTTAATATCGCGCCGCCTCGCGAAAGGGGGCCTGGTTACCTGGCGGCGCGACTTTCCGATGCGCTGGGTGATCTGGGATCGATCGCGGCGGCCTGCGGCGGTGACTCAGCCTGGGATCGCGATCGTCAGCGTTATCGCGACGTACCGCATTGGCCCGCTGGGCGACTGTGGGGATCGATCGCGCGCTCACCAACATGATGCAGGGCAGCGCCTGGCGCCGGGTTTCCCGATGGTCCGTTCAGCCCGCGAAGCGGCGTCACGGACGATCGCCTTCAGTCCGAAGGATTACAGGACGAGCACGGGCACCTGATCGGCAGCACGCCAGTGTTCACTTACCCGTTCATCGCCGCGCCGCGGGTGCGCTGGCGGTGTCTGTTATTCACCTACGGCATCGGCGGTGACACGGGCCGCAGATGGGCCCGGCGCATCCTGCCGCCTCCGGCCCGCAGCGCAGGGACAAAAAGCGTAGCCGTGGAAAAGACGTGGTGTCTCACCTTTGCTCGAGGTAACGCAGTAACTCTCTCGAATTGAGACGGTGAGATAAAGAAACATGTTGCAGCGCCGATGGTTTCGCTGAAGGTGGCTGCGACTGCGCTCCTCGCCGCGGGCGAGGTTGACTTTCGTGGTCCACGTCGTAACCAGCCTCTTCGATGACCGCAGGAGTCAGCCCAGGTCATCACCCAGCGCAGTGCGGATTGGCGGAAGTCGGATGGCGACCGTCAACCCCAGACCGACTTCTGCCGGCGTTCCTGCCAGCTGGTCGTCGTCGTTCATCGTCGCGACTTCGCCCACGCCTGACCCGATCACCCGCGACGGAGCGGAACAGTCGCGCCGATCACTGCCGATTGCTGTCGTCCTGGCCTGTTCTGGCGGTCAAACGCAGTCAGCCTCAGCACGTTGATACGAGCGCTGGCACTGATCACGTCGCGATATTTCGCCTATCTTCCCTTCCGGTAGTCGGCTGTCTTCGGTGGTTCACCCGGCTGAGATCGTCGAAGATTCCACGTCAGGCGATTGACCAGAAGAACGACAAATCAACGATGACGCCGACTTGCAGATCGATACGCTGATCGAAATCGCCTAACTGGGAGGCATGTGCGATGTCACCAAGAAGATTCTGGTCGCTGCTGCCTGTCAGCTGTTCGTAGCTGTCGGTTAGATCGATATCCGCTGCCCAATGCTCGGCGCTGTCGATTGAGGTAGCGATCGATCTGATCACATCTACTGGTAGCAGCGAGGCTGATGGAGTGCTGCGAGGCTGGCGGAGGTGGCTGCGGCTAACCAGAGCGATGCCGCGCCCTCGCCTGCGCGCCAGTGGGCGTGGCCGTTTGTCTAGTGCCGCTGGTCTCGGCATTCCCGCCCGCGCGTGTCGATACCCGTCCAGATTTATGGCCGATCTGGCTCGTTCAGAAGGACCGCGCGAACGTCGAGCCTTTCAAACGCGTGGTGCGGCTGTGGGACGGACAGTTGCTCTGGCTTCGGAATTATCTGGTAAACGCCGAGTGGGGCGATGCCCACTGGGCGCGATGCCGACCCGGCGCGGCTGGGCAGGCGAAGATCGCGTCGTTCAGACTCTCGCGGCGCTGGACGGCCATCGGCGCGCCACACGCGAGACTATCAGCCGATCATGAATCACTGATCTGATCGCGAGTCTGGCGGGGACTGCTGCAGGCATGCGCCAATGACGCGGGCACGCGGCGGGCGGAAGAATTTCGGAAGCCCCGATGGTACTTTCGCTCGGGCAATACCGGTGATCGTGAGCTACGAACACCGTCATCGCGCGTCGCGAGCGGCGTGGTTGTCGGGCTGATCGCGGCGGATGAACGCCGCGACGTGCAGCGCGATTTCTACTATTCGCGCACGTCAGCGTGACGACCAGTAGCGGTACTGATGTGGACACCGACGATCGACGCATTTCCGCGCACCAGCCTGAATGAGTTCTGACGGCCAAAAATACATTACGATTTATCGCGTGCGGTTGCACACAGCACGGCGAGCTTCCGGTGCAGTTTCCAATGCGTTTATTATACCAGACGCGGTATGATTCTTCCGCTTCGTCTGTTCAGGGCTTAGTTGCTGGCGTGATGACGAAGCGATGTTCGCATAGCGCGACGCTCAAATGATGACTGGCTGACACGTTAAAGAATACCGGGCGTCGCCCAGTAGCACTTCCGAGTGCAGCAGCCGATATGTCGCCGTTCATTATCGGTACGGTGATGGTCGGCTATCACTTCTGAGGATCGCGTTGAAGTCGGTGGGGCGCGACCCGGCCCGATATCCGAGCGGGGATATCACTCGTCGGTCGCTTCACCGCCATGGCCAGCTCCCCGCGAGTAATCCCGCTGGACGGCGATCGCGATAGTTTCGGCGAGGCGGCGTTGCCGCCGCTCAGTCTATACTGCGTACTGATCAACCAGCGCAGCAGCTGACGCAGTGCTACGACTGGCGGCGTTCGTCTCGGGATATCGCCGGGCGTGAGTCGATCAGTGCCGATTCGCCGCGGTCGCGGAGAATCTAAAGGTCGTTGGCATCGCGAATCTGAACGTGCCTCGCGTCAACATGCCGGCTGCGAGGCTGGGAGATGATCGTCGGAAGGAGCAAGCCGGCCTGGTATTTATCAGTCGCCCAGTTCGTCGGCGTGCAGGATTCGCCGGGATGACGACCCGATGGCGATTGCGGGCGCTCACCTGATCGATGATACGCGACCAGCGGCGACGCGCGATTGAGCGCGACGCGGGGAGAAGGGCTGATCTCCGTCGGATCGGCCGGTAACTGACGCGCCGCGCCTGGCGACGGTGCGGGCGTTCATCTGTCGATGCGCCGGCACGCCGTCGACGCTCGCCTATCTTCCAGTCGCAGCGCGTGATTCCCGATGGCTCTGATCCAGACACCCGCCAGCCGACGGTGCCGGGCTTGAAGATCAGCCGTGCCGCCGCCACGACCGGCCGATCGAAACGGACTTCGCCGCCGCTCACCGCCGGCTGCGCCTTCGGTTGGTACACCGCCATCGGTGCGACCACGGTGAAGCAGCCGACCTGGCGAGTCAGGAACGATGTCGACGCCTCGGGAGGGGCGTGACGCTGAGGCGCGGAAACTGACGATCACCCGCTGTTCAGTGTTTATCGGAATGCTGACCAGCGGCCCGCCGCCAGCCTTCAGCGCCAGTGATTTTCGCCGTCACACAGGCTGCGCGCGCGGTGTCGTAGCGGTCGAAGTCGACCACATGTCGCGGGAGCTGATCGCGCCGAGCACGTCGGCTTCGGCATGCTCAAAGATTCCGAGTTCATCGCGCAGGTTCGCCGAATCCTCCGGCTGACACCAGCGGTCTGAGAGACTGCTGCGGCCGTTTGTATCGCTGACCGATCTGCCGGTCGGCGTGCTGCTTCCGATCGAGCAACCACGACAGGTATCTGGCGAGCTGGAAGATCTCCACAAGCGAAGGTGACGGCCCGGTCGGGAAGACCGCGTGTTTCGGCCGAGCAGGTACCCACGGCGTAGAGAGCGCCGTCGGCGCCGACGTCGCCGAGTGCTGCCCTCGCATCGTCTGCCATCCAGTGTCGACAAACCAGAACCTCGCTGGGAATATTGAGATGGAATAACGATCCAGTATTCAGTGCCGTGTAGCGCGAGAACATCGTTCGCTCTTCCTCCATCATCGCCGCGATTATCTGATCGGAGCGATGCGAGTTGTGAGCGAGAAGTCCGCAAGATGCCTGTGGCGCTACATCTTCTGCACCGCTTGACATCGCCTCCTCCAGCTGGGCGTCGCGAGCGCCTGACCCGATGATCGAAGGTCGAAAGCGGGCATTCGGGGCAACGCGGCAACTGAAATAAAAGCCAGGTGCTGCGGCGCGTACTGGATCGCCCGGCAGTACGAAAATGGATCCTGGCAGTAGTGACAAAGATTCTCGAGTCCAATTTTAGATCGCACAGGCCAGCGGCCTGCACTCGGCGCAGACGAGGCCCAGGCACAAGCTGAAGGGCGCCTCAGGAAGTCGGAGGATTCACTGGCGAAGGCGAGATGGTCACTGCCCAGAAGAGGTCGCGGTCGAGCAATATCGCCAGCCACGATTAGCCGATGGCGCACGTCTGGCCGAGAGCCGCATCGGTCGAGTGAGGCGAGCAGAGTCGAGTGTCTGCTCGCCGAGCCGAAATATCATCGATGCGAGAAATGACCCGTCGAGGCATTCCCGCGATATTCGGTGATCGAAAACAGATCGCGACGCCTTCTTCCGGCGGTTTTCAGTTTCGCCAGCTGGGCGAGGTCGCTGACTCCAGCTGATAGCCGTTCGATCAGCCGGCGGGTTTATGGGCAGTGGCGATGAAGCGATGACCAGCAGGACCGTACTGCGCGCGACGTTGCGCTTTCGAAACCTCGATAATGAGCGATCGCCACCAGAATGGTGCGCGCCACAACATAGATGGCGTTTCTGATCGACGCGCCCGGCTCACCTCAGCCGCCGTTAATGAAGAGTAATACCACCGGCGCGTCGCCTTGATCTGGCGGGTTGGTCGCGAAAGACCCATGTCGGATCGTGCGAGATCACGGAAGCGGCCGTTCCGCTCTCCAAATTCGAGACGGGTAATAGAGCGAGTTCGAGAAACTCGCCGCGAATCAGTCAGTTAATTGTCTCAGCGTGAACGAGTCGTAAAGAGGCTCGAGACCAGCAGGATGCCCTGATTCCGGTAGCTAACAGGTCTGAACTGGACATCTCCCTGATCTCGCAAAGTCGTCGACTGAGTTATGCGGCCTGCGCTCGGAGGTCGATCAGTACCTTCCCGCTACCTTATTCCTCTCCCTGCCATTAGAGAAATGTCTGGAATCTGCTCAGATCATGGGTGACCCGGCGCAGCAGCATCCTCGACTCCGTGAGGCTTCCTTGATCCATGTATGTTGTTCGGTCGCTGCGATTTGCCGCCCTGATCAACTCCCTCCGGCGCCTGGGGGAGCTCCGAGATCTACGGCACGACTACAGTCCCAGTCTGTCGCCTGAGTTACATAGCGGTATGGAATGAAGACGGCCTCGACACGTCGCTACGCTGCCGGCGACTATGGATTTGGCCCCGACGGGTGGCAACGTCAGACTTGAGTTTTCACACACGAGCGAGGCCGGTCTGCAGCCCCGGGCCCCAGAGAACTCTCGCCTCGTGACAATCGGCGCTTCTTTGCAGTTTGAGCTGTCAGATCGGGGCCGATGTTGGGTGCCGTCGATATGATATCTTTCATTCGTTCGGGATATCGTTGGCGCACATGTGATTTGCGCACTGAATCCCGCATTCAGAGAGGCGATGGTGAGGAATTTCGATCACTCGTGGTCATCGCTCATTGCCGCGGAGAATAAACCGCAGCAAACCGTGGCCTCATCTGACCCGGGCCGTCAACGGATCTAACGTTTCGGAATGGATCATTCACGGAAGGCCAGGCGGCGTGGGACTACTGTTGAACCAGATCGTACGCGCTGACTCATCGCCGCGCAGTCACCGGTAAGCTTCCATTTCGCTTCGATGGCCCTGGAGGTATTGTGGTTCCAGTACGCCGGCCCGTTGCGGTTAGGCCCATGCCAACTGGGCGAGCCTGATGCAGCGTGACGCGCAATGATCCTGGTTGAACTCAACCACAACACACGCTCACAGTCGCAACACTGGGCCTGAGTCAGATCGCGCCATCGACACGGTTTCGAGAGATCGAGATCGAGCGCCCACGCCACCTGAGCGACCCACGCGCCAGTCTCTCAGTTCGGTCACCTGAGCCGGCGCCACTCCGAGACGATACTGGTGCCGGCTCGGGAAGCCTTCATTGCACGACGCGCTTCTCGCAGGCTGACGGGATCGCCATCTGCTGCTGAGCGCCGCGGCTCCAGCCAGATCGAACATCGATCGGCCGAACATCGATGGTTACCACGCCAGCCGCACTCGGAGGCACCGGTCAAGCCCCGTCGCATCTCAGCAGAACGCCACTGATCGGTATCGACGTCTTACGACGCCATGTCGAAAGATCGACATCTGGGATCGATGACGACGGATGCGAACGTTGGTGCGCGAGGCCGGCCGGGCTCCGCGACGAGCTTAAACTGCAATGGTTCATGCCCAAAGCCAGTGAAGCGGCCTCTGTTTGTGACAGCAATGTCGAGAGCTCGAGACGGTGGTCGGCGTTGGTAAATGTGGGTCAGGAGTCACGCTGAGTCTGAGGATGACTGACCCTCACACTGCGTGGTGATTTAGCCGTGATGGGCGCCCATTATGCTCGCGACCAATCGCTATGGTGCTCAGGCAGACCCTGCCACGGCAGCGAGCCACGCTCGAGGCCGAGTCCGCCCGTCGCCTTCATCTCATGATCGTCATCTGATGAGACTGAGGAGCGGAGCCCCACCACTGCATCCGATTTACGGCGTTCATGCCAAGATCCAGAGTCCAAGATCCTCGGCGCGGCAGCCAAAGCACGCAACGATTGAGTTTCTCCGGCAAACATTGCGCGTTAGCGTTGACTTCGCCGCCTGCGCCGCGTCACCATGACGGGCCGGCGAGCACACCAAGCGAGGCATATGGAACCGCGGATCGATATGGCTGGATAGTGGGGCAATGCGCGCACTGTTCGGCGATCCTTGCGCGTTTAATCTCGCACGCCGACCTGCGTACGATGACCGAATGTTCTCGACATGTCGAGTCGAACTGGCGGAGTGCTGATCCGGGCGCCGCATGGCCAGCACCAAAATTCGCAGCCGCCATGCGCGAGATCGTCGATCGAGCAATGACGTTGTCATTCCACCCACGGGCGGAATTTCATGCAAAGCGTAACCGCGACGCTCGCGTCGTCTCAGGTAGCGGCCCGGGGCGACTGCGCTCCAGACTCGTGAATTCAGAAAGATGGAAACGCCGCGGTCGCCGACAGTCGTTATCCGTCCAGCGCGGCCCGGCGGTCAGAGCTCATGGGTTCACAGCGGAAAGCCGAGCAGAGTCTCAGGCCCCGGTTCGGATTCACGGCGATCTTTGGTCTACTCTTCACCCAGGCGGACTGGTGTGTCCTGCTCAGTCTTATCAGATCTCGACTCGATGCTGCTACTTCCCAACGCCGATCACGCTGGTACGTGCGCGGATGGTGCAAGCACGTCTTCCTCCGTGTCTGCACTGCAGTACCAGAATGACTCGGCTGCAGCCACTTGGGTAAAGCGGTCAGGCGATGAGTGGCCCGGGTTTCACCAGCTGGGCATGCCTGATCGAGGTCGTCGAATACATCGCGACACGAGGCGGACAGGGGTTGGAGGCGGCCTTGACAGCCGACGTCGGCCGGGACAGCTCGAACATCTTTCGATACCGCCGAGCGTTTATTGCCGCGCAGCTGTTTCAAACCGTGCTCACGCCGCAAGCTCCGGCTCGTGGATACCCCGGAAGCCGAACGCGACGTTCATCGACGACGATGGTCGATGGAGGACGCGAGTTCGCATTTGTCGTGACGCCGCTCGGCCGAGGCTGGCGTGCCATACCTCGGCCCGTCTCCGATATCTATCTGCTGCTTAGCCGTCGCCATGCGACGACGATCGTCTCCGACCCGGCTGGTGACCAATGAACGCCGAGCGGAAGCTTCCGACTGGAGTAGATGATCATCCCGTCGCTTCGGGGCGGGATGCGTCAGTCAGGGCGTCGTTCGACGAGCAGATCGGTAAATGTCTATCTCTTCGCATTCGAGGTACCCTGAAAGGACTGAAATGCCTGCCGAATGATCGCCACGTGATCACGGCGCACCAGCCGCTGGGGTGGAGGGAATTCCGCGCGCCCGGCGGCGATCGCCACACGGGAGGTTGTTGATGCGGAATTCATCGATGGTTACCTATCGGGAGGTGGCGGTCGCTCGATGTCTGGTATTGTCCCGCCACGAACCAAAGCTGCCGCCATCCGCATCTTGGGATTTGAAGACAGTAACTCCGGGCAGCGATCGTTGATCGTTCATCGATCGTCATACGGCGCAAGAAGTTCCATCCGTGCAGCCAGACTGCGACCAGTGAGTTTCGCTGACACGATCGGTCTGACGTTGTTCCTCTCCTCCATTATAGATGTCGGCCACGCCTCTGGCTGAGGGATCATCCATCTGAAGCAGAGACGGCAAGCGTTGATCTCCGGCGAAACTGCGATCGTCGTCTTGATCAACGATTAGCCGACGACTGCTGCGCTTCCGCGAGAACGCGATACGCTCGGTTGATCGAGGCTGTCGCGGATGGGAAAAGGTTAGCTGCGCCCGCACGCTGAAGCCTGAGATCGGATCTCCACTCGCCGCGTGGCTGGGCCCGCCGGGGGGCCGCGCGAGGTCTACTGCGTGACGTGGTGCTCACCTCCAGCCCGAGCTGGAGCGAGGCAGTGCCACGCCCGAGGCCGAGTCTCGCCTCGGCCTGGCCCACTCCTCGGTCGTCAGCTCATCTGGATTTACGGTGAGACGATTCCTCCCTTCACATTACACTCGACGGGAGCTGGTGAGCAGACCAAGAGGAAGGCCACTCTCGGCAGGTGGCCGAGGTGCACGCGTGGGACAAGAACTACTGCGACTTGAAGCCCGGCAACATCACAGATGAGCGATTGTTGTGGTTGCGACTCGCTCTCCGCGAGGCCAGTTAATAAGCCCGCCCATCTGAAGTGGTTGCGACGCGACGGAGTATTAATACCAGCGAAGGTGGCAATGGCACCGCCGGTTACATGGCGCCCGAACAGCGGGGCACGCCGATATTCGGCTGCAGACGCAGAGCCCGCGCGTGGATCAGCGTGGCATTATTTTTACCGGGATCTGCATGGCGACGAGGTAACGCAACCTGACGATGCGCGACGATCCGCAGCCGTTCCAGACCCAAACCGGCCGAGTGAACGCCGATCGAGATCGACGAGCACGCGTTGTCGGCCTGCGTACGCGGCGTAAGATTCCGTCTGCATTTTCGCGCCACGGCCACGCTAAGTTGAACGACGGAAGCGATCTGACAGGAATGGAAGCAGATTCATGCCGCATTCGCCGAGCTGGCGGACGGTTATAAAGCGCAAATATGGCTGGAGGCGGCCCTCGAGATCTACCGCGGGTTTCCAAAGGGCAGCGGTGTCGGGTTCTCGGGCCACTCGTCCGCAGTGTCGATCATCTCCACGGCTGGAGGCAGCTGGCGAGTCGCAGCTCTCAACCGTTCACGACGGCGACTCGGAGCTACTGGCGCTCGGGTTTGCCATGATCGGCTCGATGGCTGAGGATGGCTCTCAGCTGCCGGAGACTGGGATACTGATGGCAGTGTTACCTGCCTCATTCAGGATGAGGCCCATATCTGAGAAAATGTCGATCAGTAATTGCGGTTCATGATATAGTCGAAATAGTGAACTGAAAAATTGCCGGAGCGCTGATCACCTCTGTCGTAATGCGGAGTTCAAGATCTACCTGAAGTCATGAGTACGAAAGTCTTAGTTCGACGCCAGTCTGGCACATGGGCTCGTGGACTTCCGACGCTTCAATGGCTGAATCAGACCGCGGCCGCGAATCTCTTGCTGCATGGCGTGAATTTAATAGCACCACCATAGATGGTAACGGCGGAAAAATTCGTTCATCAGATGGTTTCGGACATGTAAGCTCTCTGGTCGATGATCGGTCGGCCCTGAACGCCGTTCTCGTCGCCTGGTTTCGGTGATCAGGCCCGCGCCGATCGACACGATCGCGCTTCGAGGTCGTAGCTAAGCGATCGACGCGTTCTGAGCGCGAATGGCGCCGGAATGATGGCCTTCCGAATCGGAAAACTCAGGTGGCTTCGATTCCGGATACGAGATCGACCACCTGGAGTTCCGATTCCGGGAAGGCCGTACGTGAGTTTCCCGGTGACCATGTCAGGTTGAGTCGGTCGCCCAGCACCACAACGGTCGAGCGGCGATGGTGTGCCGCCTCGGGCGGCGACGCGCCAGAACCTCGAGGGTGTCGCGATCGAGGGCGCTGAAGGCCAGATTTTTCCCGTCTGGAGACCAGGCGACCCAGGAGACATCATCATCCAGGAACGTGATCTGGTTGACCGATCCATCGACCAAGGAGAGCACATGGATGTTGTCCGAGCCACTCTGGTTGGACAGGAACGCCACGCGTTTGCCGTCTGGGGACAACGTCGGGTTCTGGAGGTAGCTGCGGTGCCCGCAGTGTGAGAGGCCGGCGCGTTCCGTTCTTGCCAGGTTCTCAGAGCCAAGAGGTTGTGCCAGCGCGGCCCCGCGGATGCAGATCAACCGGTGGCCATCGTCGGAGATCCCGAACCCATTTGCCAGAAGACCCGGCGTCGAGGCTAAGACTCGCGTACGCGTTGCGCCGCACCTCCGTCCGGCCTCAGGTAGATCTTGAACAACTCCCCGCGCTGACCCACACGACGGATGCAATAGAGGGCCGATCCCCGTGGCGCCCAGCGAACCTCCAGGTTGCTGGTTCGGCTGTCCTCGTAGACCTGGTCCTGATGTCGACCGTCGCGCGAGATGGTCCAGATGGAAACATGGGCCTCATCCTGAATGAGGCAGAGTAGCCTCTTGCCAACTCCGAGACCATTGCACATCCCAGATCCACGTCAGCTGGGGAATGAGGATGCATCGAGGACGTATCTCCACCAGCCATCGACTTTTGAAGCCGATCCTTGGCAAGCCCGAGCGCCAGTAAGCCAAGGTCGCGCCGTCGGGCGAGAGCCGGACGAGCCCGACCGCGGGGACTCGTGGTCCCCTGCCCTCCGCATGCGTGGGATGATCGATGTCCTGCGGACTGAGTCCAGCGAGAAACCCGACACAAAGACACGGCGCTGCCGCCGCGAGTCCACTGGTGGGCCGTTACGTAAAACCCGCGCGGTAGATCTCGAGGCCTCGGCCTCCGAGGATGTCCTGCACCATGACGGCGCATGCTGGGATCCGATTGCCTCGTAGGACATAGTCTTGCCATCCGCCGAAAGCTCGGCGGAGGGACATCGCCGGTGAACGTGAGCTGCTTCCATTCCTGTCGGGGTGCTCCCGTCGGTTGCGCGGAGCCACGGGCGCTTCAGCGCCAACCAAGCGATGAAGGCCAGGGCCACCACGGCCGCGAAAATCACGAACAGGGGCGTGCCCGCCGCGTGGAGAGGCGGTACAGGGGAAGCCCCGCTGCCAGAGCTGGCCAAGGCCGACAACGCGTCGTACTCGTCGACGATCTCGCGCAGCTCGAGCGCCAGCGTTCGCATCGAGTCGAGCCGGTGGTTTGGGTCCTTCGCCAGACAGCGCCGGATCAAGTCGCCGCAGCTCGGCCGGCGCCTCCGGGTTGACCTCCTCGATCGGCGCCGGCACGTCGTGCAGGATCCGGTGCATCGTCTCCACCTTGAGTCCGCCGCGAACGGGCGCCTGCGCGTCGCCGCCTCGTACAGCATGCAGCCGAACGCGAACACATCGGCGCGGCGCGTCCACCACCTGCCCCGCACCTGCTCGGGCGCCATGTAGCCGGCGGTGCCGACCACTGCGCCTTCGCTGGTGTGCTCTCCGCGCGGTCATGGTCGCAGCCACGCTCAGGTCGGGGTCGGAGGCGGTGGCCTGATGCTCGGTGAGCTTCGCGAGCCCGAAGTCGAGCACCTTGGCATAGCCGTCGCTCGTCACCATGATGTTGCCGGGCTTCAAGTCGCGGTGGACGATCCCCGCCGCGTGCGCCTTGGCCACGCCCTCGGCCGCCTGCGCCAGCCAGCCGAGCAGGGTCTTGAGGTCGGTCTTCTCCTCGTGGATCTTGGCGGCCGAGGGTCTTGCCGCTCACCAGCTCCATCGAGATGTAATGAAGGGGGGAGGAGTCGGTCTCGGCAGCCTTGCACCCGGTCCTCACCGATCTCGTAGATGGTGACGATGTGGGGATGATTGAGCGACGAAGCGGACTCGGCCTCGAGCGTGAAGCGCCGCACGCGCTCCTCGCTCTGAACCAGGCTCGGGCGGGAGGATCTTGAGCGCCACGTCGCGCGGCGAGGTCTCTGGTCGCGGGCGCGGTAGACCTCGCCCATGCCGCCGGCTCCCGAGCGGGCCAAACCACGCGGTAGTGGGAGATCCGATCCTCAGGCTTCAGCGTGCGGGCCACGGGCTAGCCTTTCCCATCTTGCGACGGCTCTCCGGTCAACCGAGCGGTATCGGCGTTCATCGCGGGCTCTGGCCGTCATCGATAATCGTTGATCAGAACGACGTCGCTGGTTCTCTCGACCGAGAGGATCAACGCTTGCCGCGAGATGGCAGCCAGCGGATGCCGAACACGCGCCGCCCCTCGAATGCCTTCAAAGAATGGACATGACCACCCTGTGCGTCTGTCGGCCAGAGGCCTTGCGTGAGCCCGACCGCCATCGACAGGAGGAGGAATCGCCCGTCCGGAGACCATTCGTGGTCCAGCAGGGCTCCTTCCGTGAAGTGGGTCACGAGCTCTGGCTGCGCACCCTGGGACGAAGACGATAGACGTTCTGCGCGCCGTGCTGACGATCGATGAACGTCAACGATCGGCCGCCCGGATCCCACTCTTCATCCCAAGATGCGGATGGCAGCATCAGCGTGTCGACCGGCGTTCCGTCCGTGGCGGAGACCAGATACCAGATCCTCCGAGCGGTGCCGCCCACCTCCCGATAGGCGTGGATAGGCGACGAGCCTGCCATCGGGTGAAAAACCCGCATCAACTCAGCCCTCCCAGTGTTCGTCATGGCATTGGCCGCCAGGCGCACGGGGTCCCTCCACCTAGCGGCTGGATCCAGATCTCCTCGCGCCGTGACCGTGGCGAAAAAAGAATCGTTCGGCCATCGGGCGACAGGTCCATCAAGACCTCGCCTCCCGGCAGGTTCAAGAGTTGCCGTGTCTCGTCGCCCTCGAGATTGCACGAGAAGAGATGGGCGACACCGCTCGGGTCGTACTTCGAGCAGACGACGCCCTGATCGTTGGCGGAAAACATCCACCCAAAGAGCGCTCCCGACAGGATGGTCCTCTCTCCGGACCCGTCGGCTCCCATTCTGGCTTCAACGTTCGTTGGTCTGGCCCGGTCAGGAAGACGATCGTCGTCGTCACGTAGCGGTGGCCCAAGCTACGGGGCGTCTCGTCCGGAGACGAGCCGAAGGTGATCTGGCGCCCGCCCTCGGCCGAAGCAACGTCCGCGACCCAGAGATTCGCGAACTCCGACGCGTGCACCGCCGGCGATGGTGCCTCCATCGGCCGAGAGGCTGACTGTCTCGTACGAAGCTAGGTCATTGGTGAGACGTCGCGTTCGGCCTCCGGGGTACTCCACGAGCCAGGCTTGCGGCGTGAGCGCCCCGATTTGGAGAGCGCTCTTGCGCGCGCCTACAGCATCTACGCGGCCGTTCGGCAGCCACGCGATCTCGAAGATGTTCAGGCTGTCCGGCCCGACGATCCGGCGTATGGCCGTCGCGGGCATCGAACACGACCGCCCTCCAACCCTGTCCGCCCTTCGTGCTCGCGGCATAGTATTCGACGACCGCGATCCGGGAGCCGATCGGGCGACCACGCGGGCATCTGGTCGAGATGATTGGGCCACTCCTCCAGTCGCTACGACCCGCTCCTGACCGCTTTGTAAGTCGTATCACGACCAGATCGTCCTGGTGCTTCACGTGTCTGGACGCGGAGGAAGGCTACGTGCTTGCCATCGCGCGCGACGCCGGGGGCAGTGTCGACGTTGAAGACGCGCTTACGCGGCTTTCCTCCCAGGGTCGAGATCTGATAGAGCGCTTTGTAGTTGGGACGCACCGAGTCCGCCTGGGTGAAGAGTAGATAGCTCCCTGTCCGCCGTGAAATCGAACCCCAAGATTCGAGGGGCCCTGGGGCGTGTAGCTCTGGAGTCTCGGCTCCGCTTTGAAGCTGATCCGAACCCATAGGGCTCGTCTGACCCGCCGGGCCGCTTGCATGAGGCCAGAGTAACGACCGTCCGGCGAGAGCGTGCCGCGAGCGAGACATCGCCTCGTGTGGTTTTCGCTGTGGATTCGCAGGTTCGTTGAGTCTGGAGCACGGCGCGCGTCGGGGCGCCAGATCGCCCGGGCCGCTACCACCAAGGCAACGACGACGAGCGGTCGCGGGCCAACGCAGCCGGTTTGCCGCTGCGATGGGGGAACTCCGCCCGTGGGCTGGGCTGGCCTGCGCGAGCTCGAAGAGCTCGACAACGCGTCGTACTCGTCGACGATCTCGCGCAGCTCGAGCGCCAGGTCCCGCATCGACTGCGAGGCGCTGGTTCGGGGTCCTTGGCGCAGGCAGCGCCGGATCAGCCGCCGCAGCTCCGCCGGCGCCTCGGGATTCGATCGCTTCGATCGGCGCCGGCACGTCGTGGAGGATTCGGTGCATCGTCTCCACCTTGGAGTCGGCCGAGAACGGGCGCCTGCCGCGTCGCTGCTTCGTAGAGGATGCACGCCGAACGAGAACACGTCGGCGCGCGCGTCCACCACTTGCCCCCGCACCTGCTCCGGCGCCATGTAGTCCACGGTTCCCGACCGCCGCCCTCGCTGGTGTGCTCGCCGGCCGTCAGTGGTAGCCGCGGCGCTGTCAAACCGGGATCGCTCGCCTGGCGCTCCGTGAGCTTGGCGAGCCCGAAGTCGCAGCACCTTGGCGTAGCCGTCGCTCGACACCATGATGTTGCCGGGCTTCAGGTCGCGATGGACGATCCCCGCCGCGTGCGCCTTGGCGCACCCCTCGGCCGCCTGCGCCAGCCAGCCGAGCAGGGTCTTGAGATCGGTCTTCTCCTCGTGGATCTCGGCGCCCAGGGTCTTGCCGCTCACCAGCTCCATCGAGATGTAGTGGAGTGGGAGGAGTCGGGCTCGGCACCGCCCGCACCCGAGCACCGATCCTCACCGATCTCGTAGATGGTGACGATGTCGGGATGGTTGAGCGACGAGGCGGACTCGGCCTCGAGCGTGAAGCGCCGCACGCGCTCCTCGCTGCTGGACCAGCTCGGGCGGGAGGATCTTGAGCGCCACGTCGCGCGGCGAGGTTCTGGTCGCGGGCGCGGTAGACCTCGCCCATCCCGCCGGCCCCCAGCGGGCCCACCATCACGCGGTAGTGCGAGATCCGATCCTCAGGCTTCAGCGTGCGGCTCACGACCCGATCTGACGCGCCGCGTCAGCGGCAGGAGGATCTTCTTCGAGCTCTCGACGGTGCCGCCGCATGCGGGTGTCGCCATGCGCAAACGATAGAAGTAGGAGCCGCTCCGCACGCTCAGCCCGTTATCGTCGAGACCATCCCAGTTCGCTTCGTGCGGGCCAGCCGGCTTGTCGCTCGCGCACCAAGCGTTCGCATCCGTCGTCCATCGATCCCGAAGATGTCGATCTCGACGCCGGCGTCGTTAGGGCAGTCGGTACTCGGATCCGGGTGTTGGTCGAGAACGGATTGGGCGCGTTCTGCCGGAGGGCGAATTCCGCGACGGGAGAGGAAGCAGAAACCCCGGTCGTGCCCGGTCGTCCAGGGGATGCAGTAACGCGTGAGCGAACCCTCGGTGGTGGTGACGTTCATGCGCGATCGATGTTCGATCCCTGGCTGGAGCCCGGACCTCGATCCAGCAACGTGCCGGGCCTCCCGGCTGTGAACTTGGCTTCGGAGCGTCCCGTCGGATTGCGGAGCTGCTGGAAGTGTAGCCGTCGTCCCTGCCAATGAAGAGCTTCCCGAGCCCCGGCACCAGCGCGGGCATCGTCGTGATCTGGCGCCGGCTTCCGGAGTGACTGGAGGCCACAAGGGGACTGGCGCTGGGAAATTGTCCAGAGTGGCGTGGAGCGCTCCGTCCTCGGTCGTGTGACAGAGCCGTGTCGACAGCGGGCCGCGGAACTCGGGCCAGATGTTGCGCACGACTGGTGAGCCGGTCGGGAGGCGTCCAGATGGGTGGCCCCGTTGGACGGGTTCAGCTTGAGGATCGTTGCGTCCGCACGCACCACATAGAGCTCGCCCAGATTGAGCATGGGCCTGCTCACGAGCGGGCCGGCATTGCTAGACCACAAACCGGCTGCCTCCGGGGCCACTCGGCAGCGTCTGGAGAGCCCACAGTGTGTTTTGCGTCGGCAATCCCTGATGGGTCGCGCATACGATCTGGTTTCAACGAGTAGTCCACGCCGCAGCCTTCCGTGGAGTAGTCCATGGATTGCGGTCCCGGTGGCGTTGAAGATCCATTTGATCGGCCAAGTCCGAGGCCCAGCAGGCCTCTCACCTGGTTGCCGGTTTGGTCTCCACAGCCGTGAGCGGTGGCCACGAAGACCAGATCGTCCGGGAAACGCCTGCTCCGCCATCACGCCGCGCTCTGAAATGCGGGATTCGAGTACGCATAGAGCTGCACCGACGGCGTGGCGATGATCTTGTCGTCCGGGCAGATGGGGCGCGCCTCGTATCGACGCTGCCCAACGTGGCCCCAGTCCCGGGCGTCGAGCTTGTAGAGGCGCCCGTTGTCCGAAGTCACGAAGAGGACCTCAGGGGCCCGACACGAGGGTGACCAGCCCTCGTGGCACAAATTGAGGTTGTGGCCGAGCTCGTGCAAGAGCGTTCCCGCCACCGTCGAGGCAAATCTATAGTCGCCGGCCTTGTGCGGCGGTGTCGAGCCGTCTTCGTTCCATACCGCGTAGAGGGTGGGTCCGTCCGTGTAGTAACTCAGAGCGACATTGGACTGGGACAGGCTTACGACCAGGTCGTTGCCGTAGATCTCGGAGCTCCCCGAGCATTGTTGAGCGGAGGAGGGACTCTGGAGAGTTGATCAGGGCGGCAAGCGCGATCGCAGCGACGAACAGCAAGATCACGTGGACTCAAGGGCGGCCTCCTTTGAGAGTCGGGATGCTACTGCGGATTCCGAGCCGAAGTCACCCATGATCACGAGCAGATTCAGGCATTCTGCCTGGCTCGCGTGGCAGGTGCCTCAGTGCCCGTATGAGATGAAGAACGGGAGAGGAGGTCGGAATGACACTCGAGGAAGGAGCACCTGGCGTCCGACTCCGAGCACGGAGGCCGCGAACCCGGCTATGCTCCGGGCACCATGTCGACGACGCAACGCGAGACGCCCAGACTGGATCCAGGGGGCCTCTTCCAGGGATTCCAGGACCTGATGCCCTACCGGGTCCAGGACATCCTGCTGGTCTCGAGCCTCTACGACTCGTTCACGCTGCAGGAGGACGGGCGGCTCAACGAGCTGATTCTCGGCGAGTTCCTCGAGCTCTCGCTCCACCACACGCCGGGCCTGACCCACGTCTCGAGCGGGGCGGAGGCCCTGGAGCGAGCGCCAGGACGAGCGCCGCTTCAATCTGATCCTCACCACGATCAATCTGGGCGACATGGATGCCTCGCAGTTGCGCCCGCGAGGTCAAGCAGCGCGGGCTCGACGCGCCGGTGGTGGTGCTCGCCTACGACAACAACGAGCGCAAGGAGTTCGTGGCGCGGCGCGACACGTCGGACATCGAGCGCATCTTCCATGTGGCAGGGCAACGCGCGCATCCTGGTGGCGATCGTCAAGTACATCGAGGACAAGCGCAACGTCGCGCACGACACCGCCACGGTCGGGCGTGCCGGTGATCCTGCTGGTCGAGGACAACGTCCGCTACTACTCGTCGTTCCTGCCCACCATCTACACCGAGCTGATCCATCAATCCGAGCGGCTGATCAGCGAGGGGGTCAACCTCTCGCACAAGCTGGTGCGGATGCGCGCCCGGCCCAAGATCCTGCTTGTCGAGCACCTTCGAGGAGGCCTGGGAGCTGTTCACCCGCTACCGGCCCTACGTGCTGGGTCTCATCTCCGACGTGGAGTTTCCGCGCGGCGGGCAGGTGCACGCGCGGCGCGGGATTCGAGCTGGCCCGCATGGCGCGCGAAGCCGTCCCGGACCTGCCGATCCTGCTCCAGTCGTCGCGCGTCGAGTTCGCGGCCGGGGCCGCGAGGTCGGCGCGGCGTTCCTGCGCGAAGTACTCGGACACGCTGCTCGCCGATCTGCGGCACTTCATGGTCGAGCATTTCGCGTTCGGCGACTTCATCTTCCGCATGCCGAACGGCGCGCGAGGTGGGACGCGCCTCGGATCTCAAGACATCTGAGGAGCTGCTGCAGGTGGTCCCAGCCGAGAGCATCGCCTTCCACGGCGAGCGCAATCACTTCTCGAACTGGTTCACCGCGCGCACCGAGATTCGCGCTGGCGCGCAAGCTCAAGCCGCGCAAGGTCTCGGATTTCGGGACGCTCGAAGACCTGCGTCACGATCTGGTCGCCTCGATCGCCGGAGTATCGCCGGGAGCAGAGCGAGACCCTGGTGGCCGACTTCGACCGCCACACCTTCGACCCCGAGCGTCAGCTTCTTCACACGCATCGGTGGCGGCTCGCTCGGCGGCAAGGCGCGCGGGCTGGCTTTCGTGCGCTTCCTGCTCGGCCTACCACTCGACCATGCGGCGCTTCTCGGACGTGCACATCACGGTGCCTGCCGGCGATCGTGCTGGCGACCGACTGCTTCGACCGCTTCCTCGCCGACAACGACCTGCTCGGCTTCGCGCCTGAGCAGCAACGACGACGACGAGATCGCTGCGTCGCTTCCTCGATGCGCCGCTCCCGAGCGCCGTGCTGGAGGACCTCGATCTGTTTCTGCACCGAGTGCGGTGGCCGCTGGCGGTGCGATCATCGAGCCTGCTCGAGGACTCGCAGTACCTGCCTTTCACCGGGCGTCTACGACACCTTCATGCTCGCCGAACGACCATCCCGCGACACGCGAGCGCCTGGCGCAATTGGCTGCCGCGATCAAGCGGGTCTACGCCTCGACCTTCAGTCATCGGGTCAAGGCGTATCTCCGGGCGACGCCCTACAGCCTGGAGGAGGAGAAGATGGCGGTGTTGCTGCAGAAGGTCGTGGGCACGCGCCACGGGCCACGCTATTACCCGGACTTCTCGGGAGTGGCGCGCTCGCACAACTTCTATCCTTCACCTCCGCTCCGATCCGGAGGATGGCATCGCGGCGGTGGCGCTGGGGATGGGCCGCGCGGTCGTGGAGGGAGAGCGGATGCCTGATGTTCTCGCCGCGCTATCCCCAGCACCTCGGTGCAGTTCTCCGCCGGTCGAGGACATCCTCACCAATTCCCAGCGCGAGTTCTGGGGCCTCGACATGGATCATGCCGGCCCGGACTCGGAGGCGATGCGGGAGACGCGCTTCGGGCTCGACGTCGCCGAAGCCGACGGCACGCTCTACGCCGTGGGCTCCACCTACTCGGCCGAAAGCCACGCGGTCTACGACGGCCTTCCCGCCCGGGCGTGCGGCTCGTCACCTTCGCCCCGGTGCTCAAGCACGGAGTCTTCCCGCTCGCCGACACCCTGTCGCTGGTTGCTCGACGTCGGGCAGCGCGGCATGAGCCGACCGGCCGAGATCGAATTCGCGGTCCGCCTGAGCCGCAAGCCGGACGAGCCGCACGAATTCGGCTTCCTCCAGATGAGACCGCTGGTGATCAGCCAGAGGATTCGACGAGCAAGACCTCGACGCGGTGGACTCGGAATCACTGGTATGCCGAAGCCCGATGGTGCTCGGCAACGGCACGGTCGAGCTCCACGACGTGGTGGTGGTCGACTTCGACCGCTACCGACCGCGCGCGCGAGCCGCGATGTGGCGGCGGAGATCACGCGCTACAACGCGGAGCTGATGGCGGCAGGGCAGCCCTACCTGCTCATTGGCGTGGGCCGCTGGGGATCAGCGGATCCCTGGCTCGGCATTCCGGTCGCCGTGGGAGCAGATCGCCGGCGCGCGGGTGATCGTCGAGTCCGGCTTCCGCGACTTCCGCGTCACGCCCTCCCAGGGCAGTCATTTCTTCCAGAACCTGACTTCGTTCCAGGTCGGCTACTTCACCGTGAATGCCGACGTGGGCGAGGGGTTCGTGCGCTGGGACTGGCTGGCCGAGCAGCCGGCGGTGAGCGAGCGCGGCGGCGTGCGTCACCTCGCGTTTCGATCGGCCGGTCGTGGTGCGCATGAACGGCCGGCGCAACTAAGGCGTGATCTTCAAGCCCGGCACCGTCGACTGACGGGCGCGGTCCCGCTCACAGGATCCAGAAGCGGACGCCCTGACTCTCCAGGAAATCACGCGCTGCACGACCCTGGAGATAGGCGAGCGTCGACAGCGTGCCGGCCTCGACGCAGGTGGACGCCAGCACCGTCACCGAGCGCGGCGCGTCGGCACACCGGCCATCCCGTGCGGGGATCGAGGATGTGGCCGAGCCGGCGTCCTTCCCACATCACGTAGCGTCGCGCGTCGCCGCTGGTGGCGAGCCCGCCCCGCGCGAAGTCGATCCGGTAGAGCGCGCCCTGGCCGGTGCGCTCGGGGTCGTCGATCCCGACGCTCCAGGTCCGCCCGCCGCGACGCGCGCCGCTGGCGTAGAGGTCCCCGCCAAAGTTGACGAGGAACGGAGCGCGTGTGGCTTCGGCCACCAGGCCCGCCGCGCGGTCGACCGCGTACTCCTTGCCGACCCCGCCCAGGTCGATCTCCATCCCGGCCGGCAGCGTGACGACGGGAGCGTTCCAGGTCACGCGATGCCAGCCGACGTGCTGCAAGATCTCCGCGACCGCGGCGGGGCTCGGCACCCGATCGCTGCCGTCCGAACTTCCACGCCCGGCGCAGTGCTCCCGAGGTGATGTCGAAGAGGCCGCCGGAGGTCTCGTAGCACGTGGTCGCGTAGTCGATGAGGGAGGCGGTTTCCGGGATCGACCTCGACGGGTCGGCCCTTGCGCTTGGTTGATCCGGTGCACGATGTTGCCGGTGAGATAGCGACTGAACTTGGCTTCAATGCGCGCCGCCTCGCCGGCGGCGGCGGCGAGCGCCGCCCGGCCTGCTCGCGGTCATCGCCGTCCAGCAGGACCTCGCAGGGGCTGGCCATGGCGGTGAAGCGACCGACGAAGTAATCGTCCACCCGCTCAGGATCGGGGCCCGGAGGTCGCGCCCCACCGGCGACTTCAGCACCGTCCTCAGAAGTTGACCGTGTAGCCGACCATCACCGTACCGATGTGGAGCGGCGGCATGAGGTCGAGCTGCTGCTGCACGCCGACCGCGTCCGGGAGGATGCCCGATCGCCCCACTGGAGCATGTACTCGACGCGGACGGTGAACTCGCCCGGTTGATCCGGCGCTGGAATCCGTGAAGTGCCCCCGAGCGTCACCGCTGTGCAGCGGTCCGAGACGGAAGTCGCTCGTCGCGTACGCCGGCAGCGGCTCGCCCTGGACGAGGCCGAAAGCGGAAGAAATCCGCCGCGGTCTGGGTGTAGAAGCGCACGTGGGGCTGGAAGAAGGTCTGTTCTGCGAGCTCGCGCCGGTACTTCGAGGTCGACCGTGTGCGACCGCACTGCCCCAGTCGTCCCAGTAATAGCGGTACGAGGAATAGAACACGCCACGCTCGAGGTGATGAGACCGAGTTCGCCAGGAAGTCCTGTTGCGATCGCGCGTCGACGGTCGCTGCTCGGTGAGGCCCCGACCGTGGTGCCGCTGTCGGGATCGATCACGCTGACGATCTTGTAAGGCTCAGTGAGATACCCGCGCTGCACGATGCGCGAGGCGTTCACCGCCACCATCCACCGTCGCGTCAGCACCCGCGACAGACCGACCACGCCGCTCGCGACGCGCGCTTGATGTTGGTGTTCGTGCTCACGATCACCGGTCGCTTCGGCGAGCCCGGCCCGGGCGCCCGAAGAGACACCATCGTCCGGGGCTCCGGAGCCTCCGCCCGCCGCGATGCCCGCGTCGGTGAGCTCGCCGCGCGTGCCGCCCCACGGGGAAGACGTTGTCGTAGTCGAATCCCCGCCCAAGGTCACGTTCGTGAGCTTCTGCATCAGGTCGAGTGACAGCTTCGCGGTGCCACCCATCGACTGATAGTCACTTCTCGCGCGAGTAGTGCGTGGTGAAATCGGTGCCGGCGATCGCGCCCGAGCGGTTGGCTCCAGCCCAAGTCCAGCGCGCCGCGAAAGTCCTTGAACGACACGGTGGGGATCTCGCCCCGGAGCGTGGGTGGTGGTCGTTCCCGACGCCGAGGTCGTGGTCATCACCCGCCCAGTGGGCATCGCCCCACTCGGCGAGGCACCGGTGATGGCGTCGAGCGCGAGCCCGGCCGAGAACGACTGTCCGTTCCCGCGCAGCCGCGTCACCCGCACGGCAGGCTCGACCACGTTCGCGCGGTCCTTCTCGCCGTCAGAGCAGGCCCAGGGCTTCGAGCGTCATCGTGGACCCGGAGTCGGGCGCGCGCGGGCGGGAATCGCCGAGGCCAGCAGCAGGCAAGCGGCCGCGCGCGCAGGCGCGCAAGCGCAGTGAGGCGCGGCGTGGCGTCTAGTTGCATCCGCAGCCGCCTCCGCCGGCTTCCTGCCCTCCCATCGAGCCTTCCTTGCTGAAGTAGATGTGATCGTCGGATCGCTGCCTCTCCATCGGTAGCGCCGAGAAGCGCATTGGCTTCTGGGCCAGCAGATCGCGGTCCCAGGGCTTCACCGACATCGAGGCGCATCCGGCCACGAGCGGCGCGAGGAAAGACGAACAGCAGCGGCCAGGGCAATCTTCTTGGTGGACGTCATCGCTCGCATGCCTCCCGAATGAGGCGTTTTCGATCGCGTCGGTCTTCTTGGGGTCGAAGCCCGAGTGCGTGAGGACGATCGTGCGGTTGCCGTCCAGAACGAAGCTGGTCGGCATCGCCTTGACGTGGAATCTTTCGGCCGTCTCGCCGGCGGGGTCGAAGAGCCACCACGAACGGCGCGGGTACTCGGAGAGGAAGGACTCGGCCGGCTCCCGCTTCTTGTCGAGGTTGATCGCGACGATCACGAGCCCTTGCCGGAGTAGCGCTCGTGAAGCGACGAGAGCCAGGGGAACGACTTGCGACACGGCTCGCACCAGGAGGCCCAGAAGTCGACCAGGACGACCTTGGCGTCGAGCGAGTCGAGCGCGACGGTACTTCCGTCGCGGGCGGGAGTCGGAAGTCAGGGGCGTGGGCGGGGGTCGCGGCCGTTGACAGAGCGACGACGGCCAGCAGCAGGAACACCGACAGGGGGAATCGGAACTCACGGGTCCCTGGGAGAATTTGACGTGGTCGTTGCATCCGACTCACGGATTCCCGCCAATCCGCGACCTGTGAACCGATGACGAAGCACCGGCCTCGGCTGATACCCCGACGGTGTCTCGCCAGGTTCCCTCATCCTCGAAAGAGAGCTAGTGAAGTTTGACGACGTGGAGGACCACGAGGATCGGGATCAGCACCGCCACGATCGCCTCGCCCGCGATGAACCCCGAAGCGAGGCGGTACGAGATGCCGCTCCTGGCTGCGGGAGCCATCCGGCGCCACAGCTCCGCGATCACGCCGCCCGCGAACATCGCGAACACCGCGCTGCCGGGCATCGAAGCATGCCGATGCCGAGTCCGGTCGGGGAGGGACCCACTTGCGGATCCGCGCGTTGCCCTCGAACAAGGTGAGGACCACGCCCACTGCGATGCCCACCACGAGCGCCTGCAGCGCACCGTGCGGCAGCGCGCTCGGGCCTGGAGAGCGAGGATGCGCGCCAGGCCGGCGAAGCGCTGCGAGATCGGTGACTGCAGCCCGTTGTCGCCGCCGATGCCGTAGGTGTCGCGCAGCAGCGGATACACGAACGCCACCGCCGCCGCGCCCACCGGCACGGCGATGAGCTGGGAGTAGGTGAGGTACTTGCGGCGTGCTGCCGATCAGGTGCCCGGTCTTGTAGTCCTGCATCAATCCTTCCGGACTGGGAGGCGATCGATCCGGTGACGCCGCTCGCGGTGAGGTTGTGGACCATCGAGCCCGGCGCCAGGCCGCCGAAGATGCCCTGCATCATGTTGGTGAGCGCGCTGATCGGTCCCCAGTTGGTCTCGCCCAGCACACGGATTCCCACCAGCATGAGCGGGACGGTCAGCACGATCGCGACCAGCGTGAGCCAGATCGGCATCCCGAGGCTGAGCTGCACCGCCACCAGGGCCAGACCGCTCGCGATCGATCCCCAGATCACCCAGCGCATCGGGAAGTCGCTGCCGCCCACCGACGCGGCGGTCAGGCTGCGGAACGATTTCACCAGCACCTTCCAGCGCAGGAACAGCGCGGTGAGCCCGCCGGCAACCAGACAGCCGACCGCGGGCCACATGATCCACAGCAGCATCTCGCGGCGCACCATGTGCGGCACCAGTCCATGCTCGAGCAGCAGCGGCGGGCCGATCACCCACGCGATCACCATGCCAAGCACCATGCTGGTGTCGATGCGCAGGCCGACCAGCATGCCCGAGCCGATCGAGAGCAGGCTCCAGCTCATGCCCACGTTCATCTTGGCTCCGAGCGCCGCCGAACGGGAACAGCTCGGGCACGCGGTACCACGCCTGTCCGATCAGCCGCGCGTCCTCGCGGATCGTGAACAGCAGGCCCGAGATCACCGCGCCCACGCCCATCGACCGCGCCGCCGCGCGAGGCTTCGCCGTGCGAATCGAGCACGATCAGCGTCTCGGCCGCGGCGACGCCGTCCGCGAAGGTGAGGCTTCTCATCCACCACGAAGTGCTGGCGCATGGGCACGCTCAAGAGCACGCCGAGCACGCCCGAGCAGGTCAGCCACAGGAACGCCTGGTGGGGCTGCAGCACGAAGGTGAAGTTCGTCGACGGGTCCATCCGCAACAGGTCGAACGCGGCCATCATCGTGCACAGGAACGCGGTCTGCCCCGCCGACGTGCCGGCGGTCTGCACGATGTTGTTCTCCCAGCGATGGAAGTTGCGGAAGGCGATTCCGAGGGCGATGTATCCGAAGAACGCCGAGACCACCGAGATGTTCGGCCCGAAGCCGAGCTTGAGCACCACGTAGGGATACGAGCCGCCGATCACGGCCGCGACGACGATCGCGACCAGGACGGAGCGGAGGGGTGAACTCGCGCGTGCCGGGCGGCTTGAGTGCGGGAGCTTCGGCGGCGGCTGGGGCGGCTTGGCTCATGTCGGCTCCGGATCGAAAGGGTGTGGCGAGGCGGTGGCGCAGGCTGGCAAACGCGCGTGGCGAATGGTACGGCGAATGCTTCGGCTCGCCGTTGCCGCGCTCTACCGCCGTCCATCCACCTTCACGAACGCAGGCTGCCATGACGCCGGAGTGCAATCCGCAAGAGCGTGCTGTCGTGTTGCACTGGGAGGGGATGGCGGTCGCCGCCATCCTGCTCGCCGCGCGATTCCAGCGCCCCGCCGCCGACCCGTTGAGGCCACGAACCACCACGAGCGGCGTCGTTCGGGCCTCCGCGATCGCCACGACGCCCGCGCCTCCGGCGAGTCACGCGGCCGGCGCGCGGCACGCACCGCCGCCGGTGCGCCGCGAGGTCGCGAGGCCGGCCATGGCCGCCGCGCGGACCCCGGTCCCGGGGATGGTGGTCGCGATCGATCCCGAGACCGGAACGCTCGGGCCGCCGTCGCCCGAGCAGATGCGCGAGATCCAGTCGCATCGGGCCGACGACCTTCCGCGCGAGTCCCGATGGCTTCGTGGAGATTCGCCGCCCGGATGGCGCGGTGGGTCTGGTGCTCGGGGACCGAGCGCAATCGTACTCCGTGGTGCGGGTCACCCCGACGGCCGGCGCGCGTTCGGCTGTCTCGAGGCGAGCAGCGACTCGGCGGCGGCCGCGGCGCCGCTCACGGGAGAGGACCGGTGAACGCGCGCGGCTTCGCTCGCGCGCTCACCGTGGTGCTGGCCGCGGGACTCATGGGGACCGGTCCGGGAACCGCTCGGGCCACGACCATCACCGTCGTCAACGCCGACGCCGCGGGCGAGGGCTTCAACGATCCGACCCCCGCCACGCCGGTGGGCGGAATCCCGGCACCACCATCGGCGCCCAGCGCCTCTACGTGTTCCAGTTCGCGGCCAACATCTGGGCCGGGATCCCGTCGAGCACGGTCGAGATCCGCGTGCACGCCAACTTCGACCCGCTGTTCTGCACCACCAACTCGGCGGTGCTGGGCCAGGGCGGTCCCGCCACGATGTGGCGCGACTTCGCAGGCGCGCCGCTCGCCGGCCACTGGTACCACGCGGCGCTCGCCAACCGCTACGCCGGAAGCGATCTCTCGGGCGGCGACGACGTGAACATCACCTTCAACTCGAGTCTCGGCGCGAGCAACTGCATGCCGGCCGGCTGGTACTACGGCGTCGACGGCAACGAGGGATCGCAGATCGAGCTGCTGCCGGTGGTGCTGCACGAGCTGGCGCACGGGCTGGGATTCAGCACTGCCACCGACGGATCGACCGGCAACTACGCGAGCGGTTATCCCACGGTCTACGACCACTACCTGCTCGACGTCGGCACCGGGAAGCACTGGGACGAGATGAGCGCCACCGAGCGCGCGGCCTCCGCGGTCGCCTGTCGTCGTCTGGTATGGGATGGCACCAGCGTCAAGCAGCATGCGCCGCCCACCTTGAACGACCGCTCGCTGCTGCGCGTCAACGCGCCCGCGGGCATCGCCGGCAGAGTACGACGTGGGCGTGGCGGCGTTCGGTCCGGCGCTCGGCACGGGCGGCGTGAGCGCCAGCGTGGTGATGGCGAACGATGCGGTCGGATCGCCGACCAACGGCTGCGAGGCCTTCACCAACGCCGCGGCCATGGCAGGCAAGATCGCGCTGATCGACCGCGGTTCCTGTTCGCTTCTCGACCAAGGTGAAGAACGCGCAGAATGCCGGAGCGATCGCCGCGATCATCGCCGACAGCCTGCCGGGCTGTCCCCCGCGGCGACATGGCCGGATCCGATCCCACCATCACCATTCCCTCGGTGCGGGTGACGATCGACGACGGCAACACGCTCAAGTCGGCGCTCGCCGCCAGGCTCAACGTGACACTGATGAGGAACGCGGCCGAGAACCAGGGCGCCGACAACGTCGACCTGGTGAAGCTCTACACGCCCACCACGTACTCGGCGGGTTCGTCGGTGTCGCACTGGGACACCTCGGCGCGGCCCGACCTGCTGATGGAGCCGGCGCTCATGCCCTCGTTGTCATCGGGGTCGATCTCACCCGCGACTTCTTCGACGACCTGGGCTGGAACGGCGCCGCGTCGGGAGTGTCGCCTGGCGAGAATCCGCCCGCCCCGAGCTTCGCGCTGGCGGGCGTGCCGAATCCGATGCGGGCACTCGGTCTGGTGCGCTTCTGGCTGCCGCAGGCGGAACGAGTGACCCTCGAGGTCGTGGATCTCCACGGCCGCCCGGTGGCGAAAGCTGCTGAGCGACGAACCGCGCGCGAGCGGATTGCAGCAGCTCGCGTACGATCCGGGGCGCCTGGCGAACGGCATTTACTTCCTGCGGCTGCGCGCGGGCGCGGGCGAGGCGAGCGAGAAGATCACGATCGTGCGGCAGTGAGCGCACGCCGCCTGGCGCCGCAACGGCGCCAGACTCACCTGAAGAACAGGTAGGTGACCGCGATCGCCGCGAGCACGCCCACGGCCTCGGAGAACAGCGCACAAGGCAGGGCGTGGCGCGTCTTCTTCACTCCCACCGAGCCGAAGTACACCGCGAGCACGTAGAAGGTGGTCTCGGTGCTGCCCTGGATGACGCACGAGAGCCGTCCCGCGAAGGAGTCGGGGCCCAGCGCCTTCATGGTGTCCACCATCATCCCGCGCGCCCCGCCGCCCGAGAGCGGCTTGATGAGCGCGGTGGGCATGGCGTCGACCCAGCGCGTGTCCATGTGGAGGCTGCTCGCTCCCTGCTTGATGGCGCCCAAGAACGCCTCGAGCGCTCCGCTGGCCCGCAGCACGCCGACCGCGACCAGGATCGCCACCAGGTAGGGGATGATGCTGACCGCCACGCCGAATCCTTCCTTGGCGCCCTCGATGAACGTCTCGTAGAGCGGCAGGCGTCGCCACGCGCCGGCGATCAGGAACGAGGCGATGAGTCCGATCAGGATCACGTTCGCGAGCACCGCCGACTGTTGCGCCACGGCGTTGGGCGGGAGCTGCACGAAGTACCAGACCAGCCCGGCCACCGCGAGCGTCAGGAGCCGAGCCACCCCAGCACCACCCCGTTCCAGAGGTTGAGTCGTTGCACGGCGGCGACGGCCAGCAGCCCCGAGAGGTCGGCGATGAACGTGGCAATGAGGATGGGTACGAAGACGTCGGCCGGGTTCGCGCGCGCCGAGCTGCGCGCGGAACGTCATGATCGAGATCGGCACGAGCGTCACCGAGGAGGCGTTCATCACCATGAACAGCACCATGTCGTTGCTGGCGCGGTCGGGCTCGGGATTGAGGCTCTGCAACTCCTTCATGGCCTTGAGCCCCAGCGGCGTGGCGGCGTTGTCGAGCCCCAGCATGTTCGCGGAGCGGTTCATGACGATCGCGCCGCTCGCCGGGTGGCCAGCGGGGATGCCGGGGAACAGTCGGCGGAAGAGCGGCCCCACCGTGGCGGCGATCAGCTCGGTGACGCCGGCCTTCTCGGCGATCTTCATGAGCCCCAGCCACAGGCTCATCACGCCGGTCAGCCCGAGCGCGATCTCGAAGGCGGTCTTGGAGGAGTCGAACAGCGACGCCACGATGTCGTGGAAGATGTCGGTGCGGCCGTACGCCACGGCCTGCACGATCGCGGCAATGAAGGCGATGAGGAAGAAGGCGGCCCAGATCCAGTTCAGCATCGCGGCGGCAGCATAGGCGGACTAGGGGAGCGGTGGCCAGCAGAAAGCTCGGAGCCGCACGATCAGAAGCGCAGCGAGGAGGCAACTCAGGCCGCCGTCCATCTTGCGGAACTCCGAGACGTCGAGCGCGATCGTCGCGAGCCCGGCGCGCACCAGCGAGCTCTCGATCGTCGGGAAGCCCGGAAGCGATCAGCACGTTGTCGTTCACGCGCACGGCGTTCGCCGCGTAGCCTTCCGCTGCCGCGACCTGCAGCACGTCGTAGCCGCGGAAGGCCTCGGCATCCGCGAGCGCTGCGATCGCCAGCAGGCGGCCGTCGCCGAGGGCGGCGAGTCCGCTCTTGAGGTGCAGAAGTCCTGGGGTCGCACGGATGTCGATCGTGATCGCCGCGATCCCCGCGCGCTCCAGCAGCGCGGTGAGCTGGCGCGCGCCTTCCGGGTTGGTGCGCTGCGACACCCCGATCCAGAAGCGATCGTCCGCCTCGCACACGTCCCCGCCCTCGAGCGTGCCGGGCGCCTGGATCTCACCGAGCAGCGACACGAGGCCTTCCAAGGCCGTGCGCACCGCCGCCACCTCGCCGCGCCGGCTCTCGGCCCCGGGCCGGGTGATGACCGCCCCGGCGGGCGTGAGCACGGCGACGTCCTCGACGAACGTCGAGTCTGGATGGGCGTGGTCGGGAGGCAATCGCGTCAGTGCGAGACCGCAGCGCTCGAGCGCGGCGCAGTAGCGGCGATGCTGCTCGAGGGCCAGGCCCAGGTCTGGCTCTCCCAGCCCCGCCGCGGTGATGCCACGGGGGAACGAGGGTCCCGGCGGCCGGACGATCGCGCGACGGAACAATTCGCTCGATGCGGTCCGGCTACGGCAGGGAGTCCATGCGCGCCGCGCGGCTCGCGGCCGAATCCGATACCGCGAGCGCCTTGCCCACGGTCGCCGCGCCGGGAAGCGGCTCCCCGGCGAGGATGCTGTCGCGCTGCCGCTCGGTCAGGGACTTCGAGCGATCGCTCTCCGATTTCGCACAGCCCACCATCGCGATCGCCAGCAGCAACAGGATTCCCCTCGATCTCCGCATGTGGCCTCCGTGCGCGTCACGCGCGATGAGTGGTCGAGTGACGCGAAAGACTAGCACGGGCGCCGTGGAACGTGCGCGAGAGCCGGGGCTGCGGTAGATTGCGCGCGTCGCGCCGTATCCGGAGGACCTCGTGCCCGCAGCGCGTCGATGAGCGTCTACGACGTCGGGATCATCGGCCTGGGCGCGATGGGCAGCGCCGCCGCGTACCATTGCGCGCGGCGCGGCGCCTTGGTGATCGGGTTCGACCGCTTCGCGCCGCCGCATGCGCTGGGCTCCTCGCATGGCGAGAGCCGCATCATCCGCGAGGCCTACTTCGAGAACCCGCGCTACGTCCCGCTGGTGCAGCGCGCCTACCGCCTGTGGCACGAGCTCGAGGCGCGCACCGGCCAGACGCTGCTGCGCGAGACGGGAGGACTGATGATCGGCCCCGCGGACGGCGTGCTGGTGCGCGGCGCGAGGGAGAGCGCGGAGATCCACGGCCTGCCGTACCGCATGCTCGACGCGCGCGAGATACGCGCGCGCTTCCCGTCGCTCGCGCCCCGCGACGACATGGTGGGCGTGTGGGAGCCGCGCGCCGGCGTGCTGTTTCCCGAGCGCTGTGTGCGCGCGCACCTCGAGGAGGCCCGCGCGTCAGGAGTGGAGCTGCGGATGGACGAGCCGGTGAGCCGCTGGAGTGCTACGGACGGTGGATTCACGATCGAGACGCCGCGCGGGCACGAGCGTGCGCGGCGGCTGGTGCTGGCGACCAACGCGTGGCTCGAGCGACTGCTCCCCGGCGTGACCCTGCCACTCACCGTGGCGCGGCAGCCGCTGTTCTGGTTTGAGCCCGCGGCTCACGCGGAGCGGCTCGCGGAGCTGCCGATCCACCTCTGGGAGCCGGAGCCGGATCGCTTCTTCTACGGCTTTCCGGCCATTGACGGACGGATCAAGGTGGCCACGCACGGCCTGGGGGTGACCACCGATCCGGACACGGTCGATCGCACGGTCCGCGACGACGAGGTCGAGGCCATGCGTGCACGGCTCGCCACGTACCTGCCCGACGCCAACGGCCGCTTCGACCGCGCCGCGGTGTGTCTGTACGCCAACACGCCCGACGGCCACTTCGTGATCGACCGGCATCCCGACCATGCGGACGTGCTCGTGCTCTCCGGTGTGCTCGGGCCACGGCTTCAAGTTCTCACCGGCGATCGGCGATTTGGCGGCGGACCTGCTGCTGGAAGGCGCTACGGACTTCGACCTCGAACCCTTCCGTCTCGCGCGCTTCGGGTGAAACGGCCGCGCGAGCGCGCGGCCGGGTGACCGTCACTCCGGCGGGCGCTCCTCGACGGGGGCGAAGAAGGAGACGCCGCGGACGTTCTCGTCGACGGCGAGCGGCTTCTGAATCGACGGGAAGGCGCGCGCCCCGCAATCCATGCGCTCGCACAGCCGGCAGGTCGTGCCCACCGGCACCGTGCCCGCGAGCGTCGAGAGGTCCATCCCGTCGGCGTAGATGAGCCGTCGCGCCCATTGGATCTCGCAGCCCAGCTCGATCGCGAAGAGGATCTCGGGCGCGTGATAGCCCCCGCGGTGCCGGCGGATGGTGCGCGCCACCGACAGGAAGGTGATCCCATCCGGCGTGCGGGACACCTGGATGCGGAGCACGTTGGGCTGGAGGAAGGCGGCGTGCACGTTGCGCAGCGGACAGATGCGCCGCCGTAGCGCGGGAAGCGCACGCCGTTGGCGCTGAACTTCTTGGAGATGTTGCCGGCGAGGTCGATGCGCACCATGAAGAACGGCACACCTTCGGCGCCCTTGCGCTGCAGGGTGCAGAGGCGATGGCAGACCTGCTCGAAGTTGCAGCGGAAGCGATGCTGCAGCACGTCGAGGTCGTAGCGCTCCTGCTCGGCGGCGCGCAGGAAGTCGGCATAGGGCATCAGCACTGCGGCCGCGAAGTAGCTCGCCAGGGTCACGCGTCCCAGCGCCCGTGACTCGTCCGAGGAGAGGATCGGGTCGCGGGTGAGGCGGTCGAGCAGCGCGGAGTTCTCGAGCAAGCCGATCTGGTAGGCGATCTGGAAATTTCGTGATCCGCGGCGCAGCACCTCGGAGAGCTTGAGCGTCTTCTTCTCCGGCAGGTAGCGGCGCACCGCTCCCTCCATCTCGCCGACCTTGAGCATCCGCACCGTGACTCCGAGGCGTTGCTCCATGTAGTGGGTGAGCGCCGTGAACAGGTCCTCGCCCTGCAGGTGGCCGTCCTTCCATACCCGCTCCGCCTCGGCCTCGAGCTCGGGGAAGTGGTTGGAGTGCTTCTGGAGGAACTCGGTGACCTGGTCGGGCGAGAGCTCCGCTGAGGCCATCCGGGCACGTCCTCACGGTCCAGGACCTGGGCGGCCAGCGCGCGCGCCGAGTTCTGGGCCGCGGCGTAGGCCTGATGAAGCCGCGCGATGGCGCGGGCGGCATCCGGGCTCGAGAGCGCGAGATCCCGCAGCTTCGGACTCGGGCGGGGCCGCTGCCTCGAACAGCGGGTCCGCGAAGACCTCCAGCAGGTCGGCGACGAGCCGCGCATCGAGGCCCTCGGCGATCGCACGGAGATCCAGGTCGAGCGTCTGGGCCAGCCGAACCAGGAGTACCGCGGACAGCGAGCGGCGGTCGTGCTCGATCAGGTTCAAGTAGGAGGGAGAGATCCCGAGCCGTTCGGCGAGGCCGGCCTGGGTGAGCCCGGCCCTGGTCCGGATGGCTCGCACCTTCCTGCCGGGAATTCCGCTGGTCGCCATGGCTAAAGTTTACTTGATTAACTGATTGACTAAAACAACAGTCTCTAATCTGTCAACGTAACTCATGTTTTAGCTTATATTTATCTAGCAATTCACTAATTGATTCACTAGTATTTTCACATGCGCACTGAGTTGTTGAGCCAGAGCGGCGGCGTCATGGTCGACGCACCATCGATTCCTGGGCATGAACAGGTGCTCACGCCCGAAGCCGTGACCTTCGTGGCCGAGTTGGCCCGTCGCTTCACCCCCGCGATCCATGAGGCGCTCGGGCGACGCGCGGAGCGTCGCACCCGTTTCGCCGCGGGCGAGTCGCTCGACTTCCTGCCCGAGACCGCCGAGGTGCGCGCGGGCAACTGGCGCGTGGCGCCCACGCCCCGCGATCTGATCCGCCGCGTCGTGGAGATCACGGGCCCGGCGGAGCGCAAGATGATCATCAACGCGCTCAACTCCGGCGCCGACGTGTTCATGGCCGACTTCGAGGATTCGCTCGCGCCGACGTGGCGCAACCTGATCGAAGGGCAACGGAGCCTCATCGGAGCGGTGCGCCACGAGCTCACCCACCACGATCCCGAGACCGGCAAGTCCTATCGCCTGAGCGACCGTACCGCGGTGCTGCTGGTGCGGCCGCGCGGCTTGCACCTGATCGAGAAGCGCTTCCTCGTCGATGGCCGGCCGATCCCAGCATCGCTGTTCGACTTCGGCCTCTATTTCTTCCACAACGCCGCCGAGCTGGTGCGCCGCGACACGGGGCCATATTTCTATCTGCCCAAGATGGAGAGTCACCTCGAAGCGCGTCTTTGGAACGAGGTCTTCGTGGCGGCCCAGGCCGCGTGTGGCATCCCGCGCGGCACGATCCGCGCGACCTGCCTGATCGAGACCCTGCCGGCCGCCTTCGAGATGGACGAGATCCTCTACGAGCTGCGCGAGCATTCGTCCGGACTCAACTGCGGGCGCTGGGACTACATCTTCTCCACGATCAAGACGCGACGCGACGATCCGCGCACCGTGCTGCCGGACCGCTCGCAGGTGACCATGGAGCAGCCGTGCATGCGCGCGTATACGCAGCTCACGGTGCGCACGTGTCACCGGCGCGGCGCGCACGCGATCGGCGGCATGGCCGCGCAGATTCCGATCAAGAACGACTCGGCGGCCGGCGAAGCGGCGCTGGCGCGCGTGCGCGCCGACAAGCGGCGCGAAGTCCTGGACGGCCACGACGGCACCTGGGTGGCGCATCCGGGGCTGGTCGCGATCGCGCGCGAGGCCTTCGCGGCCGGGATGGAAGGACCGAACCAGCTGGAGCGGATGCGCGAGGACGTTCGGGTCGGCGCCGCCAGATTGCTCGAGGTTCCGACCGGGACGCGCACCGAGGAAGGGCTGCGCCTCAACCTGAGAGTGGGCGTCCAGTACCTCGAGGCGTGGCTCGCGGGTGTCGGCTGCGTGCCGCTCTATCACCTCATGGAGGACGCGGCGACCGCCGAGATCTCGCGCACGCAGATCTGGCACTGGCTCCGCCACGGCGCGCTGCTCACCGACGGCCGCCCCGTGACGCCGGCGCGGGTCGAGGGCCTGCTCGACGAGGAGCTGGCACGCATCGAGGCGCGAAGTGGGCGCCGAGCGGTTCGCCGCCGGTCGCTTCGCCGAGGCCATCCGGCTGTTTCTCGAGGTGAGCGCCGCGAACCCGCTCGAGGATTCCTGACGCTTCCCGCGTATGACGCGCTATGCGCGATCCACGATCACCCCACGCGACCATCACTCGAACCCCCAGCCGACCGGAGGTAACACCCATGTCTTCCATTACACCGCAGAACCAGGATCGGCTGGCGTCACGACGCCTTCCCCACGAGGCGCCGTGGGAGGTCGGCGCTCCTCCGGGGCGCTGGAACGGCGTTCGCCGGCCCTATACGGAAGGGGACGTGGCCCGCATCCAGGGCACGGTGAGGGTGGAGCACACGCTCCGCGCGACTCGGCGCGGAGCGGCTCTGGTATCTGCTCACTACGCCGCGATTACGTCGCGGCGCTCGGCGCCCTGACCGGCGGCCAGGCGGTGCAGCAGGTGCGCGCCGGGCTCGAGGCCATCTATCTGAGCGGCTGGCAGGTGGCGGCTGACGCCAACCTGGCGGGGCAGACCTACCCCGACCAGAGCCTCTACCCGGCGAACAGCGTGCCCCAGACCGTGCGTCGCCTGAACCAGGCTCTGCTGCGCGCGGACCAGATCGACAACGCCGAGGCGCTGGACGCTGCGACTGCGAACGGCAACGGGCAGGTCAACGGGAACGGCAACGGCAACGGCAAGCCCGGGCGGCGTCACCTGGCTGGCACCGATCGTTGCCGACGCCGAAGCCGGCTTCGGCGGACCGCTCAACGCATTCGAACTGATGAAGGGCATGATCGAGGCGGGTGCGGCGGGCGTTCACTTCGAGGACCAGCTGTCGTCCGAGAAGAAGTGCGGGCATCTGGGCGGCAAGGTGCTGCTCCCGACCGGACAGTTCATCCGTACGCTCGTGGCCGCGCGGCTGGCCGCCGGACGCGCTCGAAGTACCCACGCTTCTGATCGCCCGCACGGACGCCGACAGCGCCCGGCTGGTCACGAGCGATGTCGACGAACGCGACCGGCCCTTCCTCACCGGCGAGCGCACGTCCGAGGGATTCTATCGGTACCGCGGAGGGCTCGCGTGCGCGATCGCGCGGGCGCTGGCCTACGCGCCTTATGCCGACCTCCTGTGGTGCGAGACCTCGACGCCTGACCTGCACGATGCCCAGGCCTTCGCCGAAGCGGTGCATCGCGAATATCCCGGCAAGATTACTGGCGTACAACTGCTCACCCTCGTTCAACTGGCGAAGCCCGGCTCGACGCTCCGACGATCTCGCGGTTCCAGCGGGAGCTGGGGGCGATGGGCTACAAGTTCCAGTTCGTGACCCTGGCCGGCTTCCACAGCCTCAACCACGGGATGTTCGAGCTGGCGCGCGCCTACCACCAGCACGGCATGAGCGCCTATGCCGAGCTGCAGGCCGCCGGAGTTCGCCGCCGAGTCGCGCGGCTACACGGCGGTGCGTCATCAACGCGAGGTCGGCACCGGCTATTTCGACCAGGTCATGCAGATCCTCTCCAGCGGATCCAGCTCCACCCTCGCGCTCGAGGGCTCGACCGAGAAGGCACAGTTCGAACGGAAGTCCTGAGCGAACCGGCGAGCGCTTCGGGAGGTTCCCGGGGCGCTCGTCACGCTTTTGTAGTTGACTTGGCAGGCGCCAAGTCGCCTAATCGGGCCTGGTTGATTTTTCGTTTTCAAATCGTTGGTCGGGGCCGCCCGACCAAGCCGATCCGAAGATCGCCTCTCCAGCGCCCGCGCCGCGAATCTCGACCCCAAAGGCGCTCACGCTGAGTCCCGAGCCCCTCGGAACGACTCGTAGCGGTCCCGGCACCAGCCGGAGAACGAATGATGGCCGCCTGCCGGTAGCTACGCCGGCACCGGCTTCATTGTCTCCGGGCATCGCCGACCACTAGCGCACCTCGCCCAGCACCGACTGGATTCGCGTTTCTTCTCCCCACGCCGCCACGCGAAGCGGAGGGCTCTCAGATGAAGACCACACGCCGATGGATCTCCCTGGCCGCGCTCATGCTCGGCCTGTTCGTCCCGCTCCCACTTGCGGCACAAGGTGCCGGAGGTTACCCCGCGAAACCCGGCGAGGTCATCCTCAAGCTCAAGCACGGCGCGTCGGCCCACGATCGCGACGCGATCCTCACCGATCTCGGCGCCACCAACATCACGGAGCTCCCATCGATCGGCGCGGAGAAGCTGCGCGTCACCAAGCGCAGCGTGGACGAAGCGATCGCCCGCTACCGCAAGCACCCCAAGGTCGATTTCATCGAGCCCAACTACCTCTACGAGGTCGTCTCCACGACGCCCAACGATCCGGAATTCTCGCGGCTGTGGGGACTCCTCAATACCGGGCAGACCGGCGGGCTTCCGGGCGCGGACATCGACGCGACGTTCGCCTGGGACGTGTTCACCGGCTCCAATGACGTGCTGATCGCCATCACCGACACGGGCATCGACTGGACCCATCCGGATCTGGCCGCGAACGTGTTCGTGAACCCGAACGAGATCCCCAACAACAACATCGACGACGACCACAACGGCTTCATCGACGACGTGCGCGGCTGGGACTTCGTCAACCACGACAACAATCCGATGGACGATCACTTCCACGGCACTCACGTGTCGGGCACGATCGGCGCCATCGGGAACAACGGGATCGGCGTGGCCGGCGTGAACTGGCACGTCAAGCTCCTGGCGTGCAAGTTCCTGGATGCCGTTCGGCAGCGGCTCGACCGACGATGCCGTCAGCGCCATCAACTACGCGGTGATGATGCAGCGCGCGTGATCAACGCGAGCTGGGGCGGTGGCGGTCCGTCCGAGGCGCTGCGGCTCGCCATCCAGGCGGCGGGTGATTCCGGGGTCGTGTTCGTCGCCGCGGCCGGGAATCCCGGCCAGAACACCGACTTCAATCCCAATTATCCCTCGGCCTACGATCTTCCGAACATCGTCGCCGTGGCGGCCACCGACGACTCCGACCGCCTGGCGGGCTTTTCCAACTATGGCCAAGTCTCGGTGGACCTCGCTGCGCCGGGTGTGAACGTCTACAGCACGATGCCCGGCGGCTACGGCTACCTGAGCGGCACGTCCATGGCGACCCCGCACGTGGCCGGAGCGCTCGGGCTCATCTTCGGACGATTCCCCGGAATCAGTGCGCTCGACGCGCAAGGCGCTGCTGCTGCACGGCGTGGATGTCGTGCCGTCGCTCGCGGGCCTGGTCCTCACCAACGGTCGGCTCAACGCATTCACGCCCGATCCAGGAGCCGGATTCGATCGCGCCCAACGCGATCATCGACCTCGCGACCCTCGATGCCAACGGGACCCGGGTAACGCTGAACTGGACCGCGACCGGTGACGACGGTGGGACGGGGACGGCGCGCCGCTACGAGATGCGCTACTCGACCGCCCCGATCACCCCGCGAACTTCGCGTCGGCGACGCTCGCCGCTGGCGCGCCGACGCCGCGCCCGGCGGGGCAGCGGGACACGATGCAGGTGGCCGGGCTCCAGTTCCTCACGATCCTATTACTTCGCCCTGAAGGCGTTCGACGAGTTCGGCAACGAGTCGCCGATCTCGAATGTCGTCACCGCGACCACCTTGGCGCCCCCGGACATCGCGGTCACCCCGAGCCTGATCCAGGCGGACCTGATCAACGGCCAGACCGCCACCCGGGTGATCCACGTGACCAATAGCGGTCCCGCCGAGCTCAATCTCCGCATCGCGCTCCAGAACGCGACGACGTCCACGACCGTTCCGATCGGACCGCGGCAGATCCGCGCCTTCGCGCGGCCCGCGGCGACGGCGACCACGGCCGCGATCGCGAGCACGAGCACCACCACGTCGTATCCGTCGAGCACCGGGCCCTCTCGATCAGGGAAAGACTCCCATTCGCGCGCCTTACGGGCTCGATTCGCTGAGAGTCGGAAACATCCTCTCCGGCAGCCTGCGGGTGCTGCTGCTGTACACGGGTGATGTCTCCGAGATCCGTTCGCTGCTGGCGGGCTTTCCGGACATCGCGCTCGTGGACATCTTCAACGCCCAGTTCGGGACGCCCACGCTCGCCCAGCTCGAGGCCTATGACGCCGTGCTGGTGGCCGCGAATCACCTCGTTCGCCGATCCCATCGGAGCCGGCAATGTCCTCGCCGACTACGTCGACGGCGGCGGCGGCGTGGTCCTCACCCTCGCGTCGTTCATCTCCGGCTGGAATCCTGCAGGGCCGCTTCCTGACCGGCGGCTATTCGCCGTTCCCGCCCGGTGGCGGGCCGATCGGCGGATCGACCCTGGGAAGCTTCGACGCCACGCATCCGATCATGGCCGGCGTCACCGCCGCGCAAGGCAACCTGCTCGGCGACGTGCAGCTCTCGAGCGGCAGCGAGCTGGTCGCGAGCTGGCTGAACGGCGAGCCGCTGGCCGCCACCAAGGGCCACGTCGCCGCCATCAACATCTTCGTGGCCGCCTCCGGCTACTGGTCCGGTGACATTCCGCTCATCCTCCACAACGCCGCGTTCTGGTCGGCGGGCGGCGCTCGACATGGCTGACGATCGATCAGTGACACGGCGGTGGTGCCCTCCGGCGGCGCGCTCGACGTGGTCGCGACCTTCGACGCGTCCGATCTCGACGGTGGGGACTACGAGCGCTGGATCGTGTTCTCGAGCGACGATCCGGACGAGTGCGTCGATCATCGTGCCCGCGCGCCTGCACGTCACCGGCAGCCGGACATCGCCGTGGAAGGCGAGCCGGTGACGGTGGAGTCGGCGGTGGATTACACGGTGGATGGGGCGGTGACCTCGCATCATCTGGTGCTGTCGTCGCCGCCTTCGGCAGGCGCCGGTGGCGCTCCTGGAGCTGGTCGCCGACGGCGACTACGGAGACCAGCCCGAGATCCGCGACGGCGATCGCCGAGGGGACGGTCCTCGGCGCGGTGGGCCGGACGGGTATCGATTGCTCGCCCGCGACCGGATCGTTCCCCCTGAGCGCCGCTCAGCTCGCCGCGCTGGCGAGCGACGGCGCGATCGATGTCGAGGTCCAGAACACGATCGACGTCAACGTGTTCTGCCCGGTGAACCGCCACACCGTGCGGGTGCGCTATGGCAGTCCGCCGGACCACTTGGCGTTCGGCACGCTGTTCGTGGGGCGAGCCGCGATCTCTCGCTGATCATCCGCAACCGCGGCAGCGCGCTGCTCTCCGTGAGCTCGATCACCAGCGATCGCCCTGACTTCGTGCCTGGAGCGAGCTCGCTGTCGATCGCGCCACGCCAGTCCCAGACGCTGGTGGTCACCTTCCATCCCGGAAGCGCCGCGACTTTCACCGGGACCGTTGCGGCTCGAGAGCAACGACCCCGATCTTCCGGAGTTCACGGTGGCGTTGTCGGGAACCGGCGTGAACCCGCCGGTGGCGGGGGTGGATCCCACGTCGCTCTCGTCCACGCTCATCGAAGGCAACGAGGAGACGCAGAATCTCCGTCTCCTCAACACGGGTGAGAGCCCGCTCGAGTACGCGATCCAGATCGTGCCGGCAGCGACGGCCTTCCAGATCGTACCGTTCGCCGGGCTGTCGTCGAGTGTGCCTTCCAACAATCCGCCGCCCGCGCACGGCGCTGGGACGGGCACGACGTCCGGCGAGCCCAAGTTCGAGGGCGGCGAGCGCCAAGCTCGGCTCGCTGCAATCGAGTCCCGTGCCGATGACGTGCGTGGTCGGGGATCCGTCCGCCGGGTCTCGTCTATGCGCAGTCCAATCAGGGCACGGCCTTCTACCGCTATCGCGCGGCGACCAACACCTGGGAGCGGCTGGCCGACGCTCCGCTCAGTTCCGGCAACAACGGGGCGCGGCGCTGCTGAACGGCCGGATCTACACCAGCTACACCGGCAACTCGACGCAGATGGGCGTCTATGACATCGCCGGCAACACCTGGTCGACGATCTTCCGTCCCTCAGGAAGCGGCACTGGCGAACATTGCGAGCGACGGCGCCCAGTTCCTCTATACATGATCGTGGGCTTCAGCTTCTGGCGCTACGAGCCCGCGATCTCATCGTGGAACCTGCTGATCGGGCCGCCGTTCCCGTTCGAGCCGTGGGGGCCTCCAGTACCTGGACGGCCGGCTCTACGGTCATCAGGGGAACAGTCTCCAGGGCTTCGCCACCTTCGACATCGGCTCCAGCACCTGGACCCAGCTGCAGCCCGTGCCCGGGGGAGCCGTGCTCGGGGCGGCGATCCATCCGGCGCTGCGGAAGTACTACGCCGTACGGCTCGTACGGCGGGAACAACCTCTACCAGTACTCGATCGATTCGGGGACGTGGAGCGTCTCCACCAACCCCTTCTTCCCGGTGAACGATGGGGGATGGGCGTATCTGTCCGGCGCCCAGGACGGCCTCTACTACGTCCAGGGTGAAAACGGCACGGGGTTCGCGCGACTCGTCGAGACTCCCGAGTTCGTGACCGTGGCTCCGGACTCCGGGGTGGTTCCCCCGCACAGCTCGGCGGATCTCGGAGTCCACTTCAGCACTGGAGAGCTCATCGGCGGCACCTACCGCGCGGCGATCGGCATCTCCAGCAACGATCCGGTGCGGCCCTTGCTCTCGGTGCCGGCGACGTTGACCGTGATCGGAGTTCCGCGCATCGCGCTCACGCCGGACCCGATCGAGGTCCAGTCGGCGGCGGACTACACCACCAATGGCGCGCACACGACCCATCGACTGTCCCTGCCGATCCCGCCGGGTCCGGGAGTGCCCGGATCGCTCGAGTTGATCGCGGACGGCGATTACTATTTCCCTGGCAGACCGCCACGCTCACCGCGGAAGGACACTCCCTGGGTCTCGTTCGGAGGCACCTTCACGGTCTGCGGTCGCGTCGACCAGAATGTCGCGCTCCCCGCGTCGACGCTGGATTCGCTGGCCAGCGACGGCGTCGTCGACGTCCAGGTGCAGAACTCGCCGGACGTCTCCGCGGGCTGCTCGACGAATCGCCACACGGTGGTGCTGCGTTACTCGGGACCGCCCGACCGCCTGGCGTTCGGCTCGCTCTTCATCGGATCGAGCCGCGCGCTCGTGGTCCAGGTGAGGAATCGGGGCAGCGGCCCCGCTGGTGATCTCCTCGATCACCTGCGATCGCCCGGAGTTCACGCCCAGCGTGTCCTCCACCACCATCCCTCCCCGGACCACCATGCTGCTGACCGTCACGTTCCATCCCACGGCGGCACAGTCGTACGCGGGGACGCTCCGGCTCGCGAGCAACGATCCGATCAGCCAGTGGCGCTCATGCCGCTCAGCGGGATCGGCCTCGTGCCGCCCGACATCGCGGTGTCGCCTTCTCTCGCTCGACGCGTCGCTGTTCACCGGCGAGGCCATCTCCCGCACGCTCACGCTCCAGAACGACGGAGGGAGCGACCTGATCTTCGACGTGAGTGTCGAGGACACGCCGGTCTCCGTGACGCAGCATGCCGCGACGACCACGACCAAGGGCCAAGCCGACCCCCGGCGGGGACGCGGTGATCGCCAATCACGGCGGGCCGGACGTGTTCGGGCATCGCTGGATCGACAACAACGAGCTGGGCGGCCCGGCCTTCTCGTGGGTGGAGATCTCCGGAACGGGCACGCCCGTGCCTTACAGCGGTGACGACTGGAACTACGGACCGGTTCCGATCGGCTTCAACTTCCCGTACTACAACGGATCGTTCAGCTCGTTCCACGTCTGCTCGAACGGATTCATCAGCTTCACTTCGTTCTCGGCGCAGTACTCGAGACCAGATGCTTCCGAGCCTGGGCGCTCCGGAGAATCTGCTGGCGGCGTTCTGGGCCGATCTCTACACGCCGCCCGGGACCGTCTTCTATCAGTACGACGGATTCCGGCTGATCGTCGAGTGGCGGAACGGTGTCGTACCTGGGCAATCAGGAATTCCGTTCACCTTCGAGGTACTGCTCTACCCGAACGGGCGGGTGGTCTATCAGTACTTGAACATGAATGGGCAGACCTACGCGTCCGTCGGCCTGCAGAACGAGGACTCGTGACGACGGGCTCACCATCGCGTTCAACACGCCTTACGTCCGTGATGGGCTCGCGATCTCGATCGCGGCGCGCAGCCGCCGTTCCTCGTGGTCACTCCGCCATCGGGCGTGGTCGCGGCGGGAAGTCATCTGGATCTCGAGGCGCGGTTCGACGCCACGGCGATGCTGGGAGGCGATTACCAGAAGAACGTCGTGGTCCGCAGCAACGATCCGGACGAATCGCCGGTGATCGTGCCGGCCCACCTCCACGTGACCGGCGCGCCGGACATCGCGGCCTCGTCGAGCGTGCTCGATTACGGCACGCTGTTCATCAGGCTGGCGAAGGCCGAGACGCTGGTCGTGGCCAATGTCGGAACCGATGCGCTGGTGGTGAGCGAGCATCGGCTCATCGCGGCCGGACTACGAAGTGAGCGGAACCGGGTTCAGCCTCGCGCCGGGCGCGGCGCATCCGGTGATCGTCACGTTCCGCCCCAGCACGGCCGGACCGCTCCCGCCACACTGACCGTGCAGAGCAACGATCCCGATGAGCCGCAGCTCCACGTGGCGCTGAGCGGGATTGGCCAGGTCCCGCCCGACATCGCGGTGACGCCCAGCGTCGCTCGAGGCGTCCGTTGATCACGGGGCAAGAGACGACACGCACGTTGACGTTGCAGAACACCGGAGGCAGCGATCTCGTGTTCCATGTCGCCGTCCTTGCCGACACAATTCCCCATCGTGCAGCGCAGCGGTAGTCCCACCGACGCGCCGCGTGCTCCCACCTCGACCCGCTCGCAGCCGGCCCGCTCCGGAGCCCCATCCTCCGCGGTCGCCAGCACGGTTGCCACGGCGCCGGGCCCGAGCAACAGCCCGCCCCAGGGTTGCAGCGTGACGAGCGCGCCCCAGCCGCGGACGATGCAGGGCGCGAGCCGTGCTGCTGATCCAGGATGCTCATCCCTGGGGCACGGCGAGCAACGAGGCCTGCTCACGGCGAACGGGATTGTGTTCGGCGCGATCCCGTCGGCCTCACTGGCGAGCACCGATCTCGCCCAGTATGTGCGGGTGATCGTGCCGAGCAGACCAGACGCAAGGCGACGTACAGCGTCCTGCTGGCGCGGGCCGCGCAGCTCGATCAGTACGTGAGCGATGGCGGAATCCTCGAGTTCCACGCGCCGCCGCCTGGGGGTGGGAATGGAGGCGACGACTCGCGAAGTGATGATCTTGCCCGGAGGCATGCGAATCCACCAGCGGATCGCGATCACCAACGACGTGCTGGACCCGAGCCACCCGCTGATGGCGGGAGTGCCGGATCCCTTCACCGGGAACGCCGCGAGCCACGCCTCGTTCTCGAACATCCCTGCCCTTCGCGACCCTGATCGTGGCGGACGACGTCGCGGTTCCGAACCTGGTCGGCTATGCGCTCGGAAGCGGGTACGTGATCGCCGCGGGCCAGACCCTCGAGTTTGGCTACGCCTATGGGCAGGCGCCGGGGATCATCCTGAGGAACATGATTCCCATGGACTTCCAATCCCTGGCTCAGCGTCACGCCGCTCACGGGCATCATCCGGCGGGAGGGTCAGCTCCAGCTCGCGGTGCGATTCGATGCGAGCGGACTGCTGGGAAGGCGACTACAACGAGCGGGTCGTGATCAGCAGCAACGGTCCCGATGAGTCGGAGGTCGGAGTTCCCGCCCACCTGCACGTGACCGGAGCACTCGGACATCGCTCTTTCGACCGACGCCCTCGACTATGGAACGCTGTACGTCGGGATCGGCGCGGCCCGAGACCCTGACGGTGAGGAACGCCGGAACCGACGTGCTGCTCGGTGACCGGCATCACGTCGTCACGAGCCGAGTACCAGGTGGACCCCGGCTGCCATCGCGTTCACCCTGGAGCCCCGGACGTCGCGCAACGTGGTGGTGACGTTCCGGCCCACCGTGGCGGGGCCGGTCGCCGCGGTCCTCACGGTGCGGAGCAACGACCCCGACGAAGGCGAGCTGCACGTGGCGTTGAACGGCGCGGGTCAGATCCCGCCGGACATCGCGCTCGCGCCGCTCTCGATCGCCGGAGAGATCTGCTGGTCGGGCAGCAGTCGGTCCGTGCGCTGACCATCGCCAATGACGGAGGCGCGCCGCTCGATGTGTTGGTCGGTCTGCGACTGCCGACGAGTGGCCGCCTCGCTGGCCACAGCTGGGGCATCGCCGCGATCCGTGGTCTCCGTGGCGAGCGCCGCTCGACGAGGCGCAGAAGGCGCTTCACCTCCAGAGCTATCACGCGGCAGCGTCAGGCCCGGGCGCGCCCGCGCCCGCGCCGGCGCCGAGGATCTCGGGAGTCGCGTGGCGCTCACAGGTTCCGGCAGGGATGCGGTCGTTGTTCCCGGCCGCCGCCAGATCGCCGAGGCGTCGCGGCGGGCGCGCAGGCCTCGGTCGGCGTATCCGGAGTGCCTCCGGGCGCTTTCATCCTGTTCGCGGACGACATGGAATCCGGAGAGGGCAGTTGGACGCACTACGCGACCAGCGGCGGCGACCAATGGGGGCACGTGAGCGAATCGCTCCAGCAGCGGAGCGTGGAGCTGGAACGTCTCGCAGCACGCGTTCGAGGGGAGTGACGCCCTTCAGAGCCCAGCCATCGACCTCAGCCAAGCGCTCGATGCGACGCTGACCTTCCAGCATTGGTACAAGTTCGACGATTGCGGCGATCCCAACTTCGATCCCGACGGCGCGATCGTCGAGGTCGCACTGGACGACACCTCGAGCTGGCAGCAGATCTATCCGACCACCGGGTACCCGTACGTGCTCGACGACGTCTGCTTCAATCCGCTCGCCTTCCGTCCGGCCTACTCGCACTCCGAGTGGCGGGGGTTCATCCCGGCCACCTTCGACCTCACGCCGTTCGTCGGGCACACGATCCGCTTCCGCTTCCGCGCGGGGTGGGACTGCGGGAACTGCGCCTTCAACGAGGGCTGGTACGTCGACGACGTCGCGGTCTATTCCCAGGGCCCACCTGGGTGAGCGTGGCGCCGACCCACCTGGTCGTCGATCCCCACACCCACTCGACCGTGAACCTGACGTTCGACGCCTCGGGTCTCGAGGTCGGAAGTTACGATGCGCAGATGGTGGTGGCGAGCAACGACCCCGACGAGCCCGCGCTGGTGGTTCCGGTCAGTCTGGGGTGGGCGACGTCTCCGCGGTCGTCAACGTCGACCCGGATGCCGTGAATCTCGCCCGCCGCGGGAACTGGGTGACCGCGTTCCTGGAGCTGCCACCCCGCTCGATCTGAGCCAGGTGGTGGTGCCGACGCTGCGGCTCAACCGGGTATCCACGGCCGATCCGGATCATCACACGATCGGCGACGTGGACCACGACGGGACTCCGGACATGACGATCAAGTTCGTGCAGGATGAGCTCACGCCGACGCTCGAGGAGGGAGACCAGGTTCCCGTGACCGTGAGCGGGGAGCTGATCGGCAACCACCGCTTCGTGGCCCGGGGTTGGTCCGCGTCATTCGGCATCACGTGACGACTCCCAACGGCGGAGAGACCCTCACGCCCGGGAGCGTCTATTCGGTCGGCTGGAGCCTGCCGAGCGGATGGCAGCCGGATCATGCCGACGTGTACCTGAGCGTGAACGGCGGGTGACCTGGTCGTTGGTCGGCGCCGGCGTGCGCGGGGTCAGCTACGCGTGGACGGTACCCGACTGGGGCACGAACCAGGGGCTCGTGCGGGTCAACTTGTACGACGCCCTGGGATTGATCACCCACGACACCAGCGATCAGCCGTTCACCATCAGTACGCCGTCGACGAGCGTCGCGGCATCTGAGGTCGCAGGGCCTCAACGGCTGTTCCAGAACGCCCCGAATCCGTTCCACGCGGGGTCGGGACGACCATCGCCTTCGAGCTCCCGAACGCGGCACCCGTGCGCCTCACGGTGTACGACGCCGCCGGACATCTCGTGCGGTCGGTCGCCGACGAGTGGATGACGCCGGGACGCCACCAGGCGACCTGGGATGGGCGTGATCGCCGCGGCAACGTGGTGGCTTCGGGCGTGTACTTTTATCAGCTGTGGGACGGCCGTGAGCGGCTCACGCGCCGCATGGTGCATGATTCGCTGATCGTTGGAGCCCGCGGATCTCCACGGTCTCCGGGTGCGCTATCGCATGCGGCGGTCATGAAGGCCGTTCGCGTGCACGCCCCTGGAGGCCCGGAGATTCTGCGGCTCCCGGACGTGCCGGAGCCGGTTCCAGACCCAGGTCAGGCGTTGATCCGGGCCGCCGGAAAGTTCCTGGGGGTGGCGCTGCTCCTGTGCGCAGGGGCGCGTCCGCCGCCGCGCAGACGCCACCGCCGCGCGAAGGCGACTTCGTGATCCGCAACTTCCGCTTTCGTTCCGGCGAGTCGCCGCTGCCCGAGCTCAAGCTCCACGTGGTCACGCTTGAGCCGGCCCGGCCGGGACGCGCGCGGCGCGGTCGACAACGCCGTGCTCGTCCTCCACGGCACCGGAGGCTCCGGCCGTCAATTCCTGGCGCGGCAGTTCGCCGACGTGCTGTACGCAGCTGGAGCGCCGCTCGACACCACGCGCTACCTGGGTCATCCTCCCCGACGGGATCGGCCACGGGCAGTCGAGCAAGCCCAGCGACGGAGCGCACGCTCGGTTTCCACGCTACGGCTACGACGACATGGTAGAGGCGCAGTACCGTCTGGTGACCGAGTATCTCGGCATCAAGCACCTGCGTCTGGTGATGGGGACCTCGATGGGCGGCATGCACGTGGATGTGGGGGCGAGGCCCATCCAGATTCATGGACGCCTTGATGCCGCTCGCGTGTCTTCCGGTGGCGATCGTGGGGCGCAACCGCGTCTGGCGCCAGATGGCGATGGAGGCGATCCGCGACGACCCGGAATGGAAGGGCGGCGACTACCACCGCGGAGCCGCAGGCCGGGCTGCGCACCGCGCTCGATCTGCTCCTGATCGCCGGCAGCTCGCCGCTGCCGATGCAGCGCGATCTGGCCACGCGCGACTCGGCCGATCGTTACCTCGCGGCGGCCTGTCAGAGCCCGACTGCCGGGCGCTCGACGCCAACGACCCTGATGTATCAGCTCGACGCGTCCCGGGACTACGATCCCGCCCGCGGCCGAATCCATCCGCGCGCCGCTCGTGCTCGTGAACTCCGCCGACGACTTCATCAATCCGCCCGAGCTGGGCATCGCCGAGCGCAGAGATCGCCCAGGTGAAGCGCGGGCGTTTCGTCCTGATCCCCGCCAGCGGAGCGGACGCATGGCCACGGCACCCACACCTGGGCGGCGCTCTGGAAGGAGCAACTCGAGGCGCTGCTCGAGGGCTCCGGGGCGGGAACGGGGAGCGCGATGAGCGACGTCACGAGCGAGCGCGCCGCGAGAAGCTCGAGATCGATCCCCGCGCCACCGCGCTGGTGGTGGTCGATCTGCAGAAGGGATCGTGGCGCGTGCTGCGGAGCCGCGCCCGCCCGCCGAGGTGGTCCGCAACGCCGCGCGCCTCGCGGACGCGTGGCGAAACCACGGGGGCTTCGATGGTGCTGAGTGCGCGTCGCCTTCGCCCCGGACCCTCGCCGACGCAGTGCGGCCCTGACGCCGATGATCCGCGCTTCGTGCGCCGCGAGCCGCCGCCACGCGGATTTCTCCGAGCTCGTGCCCGAGATCGGTCCGCGGCCCAGCGACCACGTGGTGGTCAAGCGCCAGTGGGGCGCCTTCTACGGCACGGACCTCGATCTCCAGCTCCGGCGCCGGGGCATCCCGCGGCTGGTGCTGTGCGGCATCGCCACTTGCTACGGCGTGGAGAGCACGGCTCGCGACGCCTACGAGCGCGGCTCGTCTGGTGTTCGCGGAGGATTGCCATGACCGATCTCGCCGCGGCCTCCCACGAGCACGCGGTGACGCGGATCTTCCCGCGAATCGGTCGCGTGCGTCGCACCGATCAGGTGCTCGACGCGCTGCGGCCGTGATCGCACCGGACTTCGTCGCGACCGCGACCCGCTGATCCCGGCCGTCGAGCGCTGGGGGCGGCGCACCAGCTTGCTCGTGACGCGGTGCGTCCGAGCGCGGTGAGACGCACCAGAAGCATCCCCGCCGGCGCGCGTGAGCCGGAATCGGCGCGGCCGTCCGCAGCGGACCTGGTGCTCACCGGCGCCGAGCAGCTCCAGCGCCACGAGCGGAGTCGCCGGCCCATCGGGTCGAACACCTCGAGATCCACCGGGCCGCTCGCCGGAAGCGCGAAGCGGGCGCGACGATCGCTCGTGAACGGATTGGGCTCGGCCGGCGCGAGCGCCAACGCCCCGAGGCTCTCGACACGCGCCGCGCGCACGGCGACCGCGGGACGCGTCGCGCTGGCGCGCGCGATCGTGATCACCGGCGAGGTCCACGTGTCCCAGCTCGACGGGTCCTTCGGATCGGCGAGCGCGCGCAGCGCCAAGCTCCCGCACGGTAAAGCCATCGGGCACGGTGACCGCTCGCGCAGCCGCGTCCGTTCCCGAGCTGCGTGGTGCCGTCCCATGCACGAACACGAACGCCGAGCCGAACGTCGCGTTGCGCGGCACGTAACGCTCCCGGAACATCCGGTGCCACGACCGGCCGCTGGCGGCGTCGGAACAGATCCATGCGCAGCTCGCTCGGCTTGGTGATCGAGATGGATCACGAACTCGGGCAGATCGTCGGGCGTCATCGCGAACGTCGCGCCCGCCGGCTGAGTTCACGGGCGGCGCTCCATTCGCGAGCCATGGATAGCCGAGAGGGGCTGGCGGCGAGGGTGGGAAGGGACTGGTAATCGCCGCAGAAGCCCACGTGAGGGGACGTCGTTGCGCGCGGCTCCCATCGTCGGCGGTGATCGCCACGTATCCGCCATGCAATGCGTGATCGGACTGGCCCGATGCGGGCGCGATCGTCACGTCCACCGTGGCCGTGCCTCCCGCGGGAACGGTGAAGCGATCGCGGCTGAACGCGACCCGCGCCGCGGCGGCTCGTAGCTCACGACGAACGGGTCCGGACCCGTGCGCGACCGCCGGTAGATTCGTCAGCGTGTAGCTCGTCGCGCGGCGCGCATCGTTGGTGATCGTGAGGCGCCGTGTCACCGCGCCGCCCTGGCTCTCGCCCAGCGACAGCTTGCCGGGCGTGATGCGGGTGGTGGCGGTGACGGCCGCGGCGATGTCGAGCATCCGGCGCCCTGGTGGTGCACCGCGTCGGCGAAGCTCGAGTCGGCGGGCCACGGATGGGGTACGGCGTTGGTCTGCGGGAGGTCGCGCACGGCACGGCACCAGGGTGTGCGGCCGGGCTTCGAGCCCAGCAAGGCCACCGCACCCGCCACATGCGGTGTCGACATCGAGGTCCGCTGTTGCTCCCATAGCCGCCGCGCTCGAGCGGAAGGGTGGAAGAGCACGAAGCCTCCGGCGCGCCGGGTCGGGCTTGAGCGCCAGGTCGGGCGACACGCCGAAGCGCGGTGAACGGCGAGCGCGCCGCCCGTGGCGTTGGGAGCAGGCGGTCGCGCCCCCACTGCAGCGTCGCCGGGCCCGCGGCGAGATCTGCGACGATCCGCTCACCATCCGCCTGCGAGATCGCACCACCACCGGAATCCCGACCGGCGGCGTGGCGGTGACGTCCACGAAGATCCCGCCGGGGTTGTCGTTGAAGAGCACCACGGCCACGGCGCCGGCCTCTTCGGCGTGGCGCACGCTTGACGGAGCGGCTCGCAGCCGCCCACGCCACCGGCGCGGCGCTCAGGCTTCCCGGCGCGAGCGGCGAGCAGGCGTCGTGTCGAGGCCGCATCGCCGGGACGCGCGAGCGGTGCGCCACCTGCACTGGGCGCGGGTGGCGCGCCAGGACGCGCGTGAACGCGATGGGCCTGGGTTCCGTGGACAGCGTGAAGGCGGGAAGGTTGACGTGCGTGTTGTCGAACGAGGCGACGCTGATCACGTCGGTGCCACGCCCCGGCGCCGTGAGTGGCGTGAGACCCCGCGGTTGCCGGTGTTGCCTGCCGCGGCCACCACCACCACGCCGCGCTGGACGGGGACGGTCCGCGGCGCTCGCGGTTGGATACTGCGGCTGACCACTGGTACGCGTCGCCGATGCTCCAGATTGACCACCTGCATCCCGTCGTCGAGCGCCTGCTCCATCGCCGCCAGGATGATGTCCGCGGTGGTCTCGCCGAAGCAGCCGAAGACGCGGTAAGGCGCCGAGGCTCGCATGGGGCGCCACGCCGCGCCACGATGCCGTCGGCCGCGACGATGCCCGGCGACGTGGCCGTGCCGTGGCCGTTGCAATCATCCGGATATGGATCGGGCGCCGGCTCGTTCGTGCCATCGAAGTCGTCGCCGACGGAAGTCCCAGCCCGCCACCACCCGCGCGTTGGGAAGCGCGAGCTGTTCGTGCGCGCCACGCCGTCCCCTCCAGCGCGGAGTGGTCGCAATCACGCCGGTGTCGATCACTCCGACCCGGATTCCGGCCCCCGTGAGTCCGAGCCGGTTCTGCGCGACGTCGGCGCCGGTCGTCGCCAGCGCCGTGAGCGGCTCGGTCTCGCTCAGGTCGAGGTCACTGCGGGAGCCGATAGCCGACCACCGGGGGAATACGGCGGTGACGCCCGGGAGGGTCTCGAGCCTGCGGACGTCGCCAGGGTGGACGGCGAGCGCCAGACCGGCATCACAGCGACCCAAAGGCGCGGCGTTCGCGGTACGCGCAGTCCCGCCTGGGTGGCCGCGGCGCGGAAGCTCGCGTGTCCGCGGCGCGGGATCGCGGGATCGCCCCCGCGGCGGCTGGGCTCAGCCGCGAGCTAGGCCGAGACAGAGTCCCCATCCTCCCTCCCGAGCGTGACGCCGGCGGTGTGGTCTCCACCTGAGGAGCGCGCGTGGCGATGCCGCTGCCCCGGCGTCCCGCGGCGGCGGCGGCGATCGTCAGCGCGGCGAGGCAAAGAGCGCGAAGGCGTCCCAGCGGAACCCGTCAAAGGCTAACCCGCCGCCCGCGCGAGCCACCAAAGCGTTGTCCGGGGCATTCGGGTCGTGACTCCATCCCTGGACTTGGAGCCTGGTACGGCTCTTGCCCTTGTCGGCGCGTTGGGCGCGCGCCCGGTCGGGCGCCGCGGGAGTGCCCACGACTATGGCGCGCGATCAGGAGGGACCCGTGAAGAAAACTGATACTCGGCGTTGATGGTGATGACGTTCTGCATCGGCGGCGTGCAAAATGCACGGGCGCAGAAGTCGAGACCTGCACCGCCGAAGGCACGGTGGATTCGAAGTCGGGCTCGTCGGCCCGAGACGTCGACGGCACGATCGGTGTGGGCGGGTTTCTGAACCTCGGCACGCTCGCGCCTCGGATCCGGCTCTCCTCGCATCTCGACTTCTGGTCGGACTCGCAGAGCGCGTTCGGCACCAAGGCCACCGTGAGCGACGTGGCGCTGAGCTTCCGCAGGACCTACCAATCCCGGTGACTTCTCCCCAGCTCCAGCCCTTCGCCGGGGCCGGGCTCGGACTCCACTTCGTCCACGCCAGGTCGACGCCTTCCGATCCGTTCTCGGGCACGACCATGACCGCGGAGGATTCGTCGACCAAGCTGGGCTGGACCTGGGAGGTGGCGTGAGCTCCCGCTGTCCCCAACACCGACCTCAGGCGCGAGCTCTGGTACAGGATCGTCGGGCGGCTGAGCCAGCTGTCGCTCAGGTGGGACTGGCGTTCCGCTAGCGCTGCAAGGTGTCAGGCGTGAAGCGCGCTGGAGTAGCCGCGATGAAAGCGCTCGACGATGGGATGGTCCTGGCCGAGGGCGTGAAGATGGCGCGTCCCGCTTCGCGGGCGGCGCCGTCGGCGTAGTCGCGAGATAGGCGCAGGGCCTCGATCAAGGCGGTGAGCGCGAGCGCCCAGTCGCCGCGCTTCACGGCGGCCGCGGCCTCGAGCAGGTGGGACCGCGCGGGCCCCGCTGGGAATGCCCGGGTTGCTCCGCGCGCACGACCGAGGCGTGCCAGGGCGCCGATCGCCTGCGCGCGGTCGGAGAAGTCGAGGTCGGACTCGAGCGACTGGATGTGTGCCGCCACGGCCTCGGGATCGAGATGGAGCAGCGCTTCGGCCAGCATCACTCGGGCGCGCGGATCGGAGGGCGTGGCGCGAGCACCTTCCAGGTCGCGGGCCGCTTCAGACCACGCGCCGCGCGCCAGCGCGCTGGACGCCGCCTCGATCTCGCTCGCCTGCGGTGCCGGCAGCGGCCCGCTCGAGCCAGCGGCGCGCGTCGCGCTCGGGGAGGGCGCCGGCGGGCATCGTCCGCCACCACGCCATCGACGAACAGCTTGACGCTCGGGATGCCCATCACGCCGTACTCGGCTGCCACGTCGGGGTGAGCCTCGGTGTCGACCTTAGGCCAGCTCCCAGCGACCGCCCGCCTCGCTCGCGAGTCGCTCGAGAACCGGCCCGAGCACGCGGCAGAGGCCGCACCAGGCCGCCAGAAGTCGACGAGGACGGGGATCGAGCGGCTGCGCTCGATGACGTCGCGCTGGAAATCAGGTCACGTCCATGGGAGAGACCCTACCGCGGTCTGCCGCCGAGCGCACGGCGGCCTGTGCAGGTTGGTGTAGTGTGCACCCGCTCGTAGACCTCGAAAGGGGACTCCCGTGCCGAGATCCTTCGACCAGCTCACCGAGCAGGAAATCCTCGCGCTGGCCATCTCCTCGGAAGACGACGACTCCCGCATCTACGGCGACGTCGCCGATCGGATGCGGAGCGATTTCCCGGCGACCGCTCAAGATGTTCGAGGCGATGCAGGCCGAAGAGATCGATCATCGCACCCGCCTGTTCGAGTTGTACCGCGCGCGTTTCGGCGAGCACGTCCCGCTGATCCGGCGCCGACGGACGTGAAGGGCTTCCTCCAGCGGAGGCCCGTGTGGCTCCCGCAGCTCGCTCGGGATGCGAGGCGGTGCGGGAACATGGCCGAGAGCATGGAGCTCGAGACGCGCCGCTTCTATCAGCGCGCGTCCACGAAAGTGACCCATGCCTCCACGCGGCAGCTGCTGATGGCGCTGGCTGACGAGGGCGCAAGCACTCGGCGCTGGCGAGTCGAGCTGGCCGAGAAGCACGCTCGCCACCGGGCCCGGGCCGAAGAGGACGCGGCGGAGCGCCGGCTCTTCCTGCTCCAGGTGGTGCAGCCGGGCCTGGCCGGGCTCATGGATGGATCGGTCTCGACGCTCGCGCCGCTGTTCGCCGCCGCCTTCGCGACCCACAACTCGTGGGACGCGTTCCGCGTCGGGCTCGCCGCCAGCGTCGGCGCCGGCATCTCCATGGGATTCGCCGAGGCGCTGAGCGACGATGGCAGCCTGACCGGACGCGGCAAGCCGATGGCTGCGCGGGAGCCGTCGTGCGGAGTCGCGACCACGATCGGCGGCATCGGCCACACGCTGCCCTACCTGATCCCGGGGTTCCGCACCGCCACGCTGGTGGCGGCGCTCGTGGTGGCTGTCGAGCTGGTGGTGATCAGCGCGATCCGCAACCGCTACATGGACACGCCGTTCCTGGCCGCGGCCTTCCAGGTGATCGTCGGCGGCGTGCTGGTGTTCCTCGCCGGGATCCTGATCGGCAAGCTCCTGAGCGTGGCGGCGGTGCGAGGACGCCGGCGGGCTCGCGAGGCCGCGCAGAACACGCGCGGCCGCCTGCGTCCAGCACGCGCGCCGTCGTCACCACCGACTCGAGCGAGACCCACTCCTCCGTCTCGTGCGCCCCGGCGCCGGGTCGGACCGAAGTCGACGATGTGGAATGCCGGCCTCCGCGAAGATCGCCGCGTCCATCCAGTAGGCCACGCTCGATTTCCGCCACGTCGCCCCGGTCTCGGCCGCGCGGCCTCAGCGCCGGCCCGCGCGATCGGCGCGTCGCGACGGCGCGTCCATCGGCGCGCGTGTCAGCGCGATCTCCGGCGTGGTGTGCTCGCCTTCGCCGGCCTCGCGCCACCACCTGCTCGAGCTCGGCCGCGACCTGCTCGGCAGCTCGCCTGGGAAGCGTGCGGCGCTCGATCTCGACCGGGCACTCCGGCGCGTAGGTCGAGAGTCCGACGCCGCCCGACCGTGGCGCAGTGGCATGGACGCCGGCCCCACCAGAGGATGGACGCGCGGCTCGCAGCACCTCGCTGGTCGTGACGATCGAGCGCGAGCGATCACCCGCCCCATGCGCGCCACCGCGCTCGTCACCGAGATCCCAGCGGCTGCCGTGCGCCGCGCGGCCGCGAGTGACCAGACGTGCGCCCACACGAAGCCCTTGTGCGCGAGCACCAGCTGGCCCTCGCTCGGCCTCGGTGAGGATGCACGCGTCGGCGCGGTGGCGTTCGACGAACGCCTGGGCGCCGAGGCTCGCGTATTCCTCGTCGGCGACCAGCGCGAGGAGCAGCCGGCCCGGAAAACCTTCGTTCGCGGCGGCGGCCGCGACCGCCATACACGCGGCGACTCCGCCCTTCAGTGTCGTAGCTCCCACGACCGAAGAGCCGATCGCCCGCGACACGCCAGCTCGAACAGCGCGCTCATCTCCCGCGGTGCCGACCGTGTCGAGGTGTGCGCACAGCACCACCAGGTGGGACCCGGGCCGTCGCCGACCTCTGGCGACCACGCATTGGGACGCTCGGGCGCGACCTCCTCCATCCACGCTCGCACGCCGCGCGCTGCCAGCCACTCGCAGACGAACGCGGCGATCGCCGCCTCGCCGTGAGCCTCGTCGGGGAAGAGCGTCGGGTTCACGGAAGGCACGCGCACGAGCTGCTCGGCAGCTCGCGGATCTCGGCAGCCGCGGGAACCATGGCGCGCAGATTTGTATTCAAACCGCGCGGAGGACGCAAGCGCGGATCGAGGAACGCCGCGCGCGGTGCGGGCGGCCGAGGTACCAGATCGAGTCCCACCGAGCCCGAATGCCGAGGCGGCCCAGAGCGCGACCTGCAGGCGACAGCGCCAGCAGCAGCAGCGCCAGGCGCGGCGGCCGCCGCCGCCAGCGGTGCATCGCGCATGCCGTAATAGGCGCCGAACGAGTGGCACGCGCGTGGCTCAGGGGCAGGGGTCGAGGATCAGGCTCTTTGCGGGTCGGCTCGCCGATCTCCTTGAGCCCGCGGAGCACGGAACGCCGCGCGTGAGCCCGGCCAGCGAGCGGCTCGCGTGCAGGACCAGCGCGGAACGCGACGAAGAACACGAACGTGAGCGCCACGGTGGCGGGCTTCGCCGATCTCGCGACGAGAGCACGCGCCCGGCGCGTAGGCCAGCATCGCCACGACCATCTCGAGCGCGGTGAGCTGGCTGAACTGCAGCGCGCCGATCTGGATGCTCCATCACCCGCAGGCACTCACGGCACCACTGAACGGCGTAGGGGATCTGCTCGCAGAAGCGGATGAGCGTGTCGGCGACGAACAGCTCGCGTAGCGCCGGGCTCATCGCCCGCACCGCGGCGATCGGGCGAAAGGCCGGCGCGGGAGCCGTCGCCGCCGCCGCAGGGAGCCGTCCACGGCCGGATCAGAAGCTGCTGAACGACCAGGGTGAGGACGCCGAGCCCCAGAGCCGCGACGAACGCGGCGCGCAGCCTGGCGTTCTCGCCGCGCGCCGCCACCAGGGCGCCCGCGACCAGCGGCCCGATCGCCATGGGCACGCGCCGCACCAGGGAATGCAGGGACACACCCACGCGGTGTTGCGGGTGCGGATGGCGCGGGTCACGGCACCAGCGCGGCCGGCAGCGAGACGGCGCTCCACGACAGCCGAGCAGCGCGCCGACCGTCGCCAGCGGCCAGCTCCGGCGCGAATCGCCATCAGCGCGAAGCCCGCAGACGCCGTGGCGGCAGAACCACTGGATCGCCCGCTTGCTGCCGATCCGATCGGCGAGCCAGCCGCCCGGCACCGATGCCGGGGCGCCGATCTGATTGGTCGCCGCCGATAGAGGCCCACGACCATCGCGTTGCCGCCGGAGATTCACCAGAAAGAGCGGGACGAAGCGCTCGCCGAGGCCGCTCCGCCCAGCCCGAAGCTGGACCGTCCCCGCCAGGAGTCCACGGCGTCGCGCGGCGGAGGCCCGCGCCGCGCCGTCGTCCACCGTCACCCGCGCCATCGGATCCCCTGGTACGATCACACAACTGAATCATCGACATCTGACTCCTTGATTCACTGCAGTTTTACCACTCTCTCGTGACCCAGGCAAGCCGGAACGCCGAGCGAAGGGCCGAGCTCCCGCTGGCTCGTGCTCTTTCCACCAGATTCCGCCGCGCCCGGACTACCTCCGGGTGCGGGCGGGGCGGCAGCTCCGCGCGCTCGGCGCGGTGGCGATCAAGAACTCGGTCTCACGTGGTGCCCCGCGGAGCCGCGGCTCGCATGAAGCGCTGGCGCGGGTCGGGCGCGAGATCCGGTCGCGGGAGGCGAGGTCGTGGTGTGCGAGGCGCGATTCGTGGAGGGCTCGACGACCAGGCGGTCGAGGCGCGGTTCCGCGCCGCGCGCGATCCGCGACTACGCGGCGCTGGCCGCCGCAGCCCGCGAGCTGACCGCCGCGATCCCGCGGCGCGCGGGCCTGGAGCCGAAGCGGCGCGAGCTTGCGCGCAAGCTCCGGCGCCTGCAGCGCCGGCTCCACGTGATCAGCGCCCTCGATCCGTTCGGCGCGACGGGGCGCGACGCCGTCGTCGGGGCTGCTCTCCCCTGGCCGAGGATCGTCTCCACGGGATCGAGGAAGCCACTGGGCGAGCCGCGCACGAGCCGCGCCCACGACCGGGGACCACTTGGGTGACCCGCCGCGGCGTGATGGTGGATCGGATCGCCAGTGCCTGGCTGATCCGGCGCTTCATCGATCGCGCGGCGCGCTTCAAGTTCGTCGGCGGGCGCGGCTACCGGCCGGCGCGCGGCGAGGTCCGGTTCGACATGGCCGGCGCCGAGCACACTCACGAAGGGGAGCGCTGCACCTTCGAGAGTGCTGCTCGAGCGCTTCGAGCTGCGCTCGACCGCGCTGCGGGCGATCGGCGACATCGTCCACGACCTCGATCTCGAGGACGAACGCTTCAAACGGCCGGAGGCGAGCGGGGTCCGACGCCTGATCGCCGGTCTCGCTCTGGCAAGCGCCGAGGACGGCGAGCGCCTCGAGCGCGGGGCGGTGGTCTTCGACAGGCTCTACGCCTCGTTTTCGCAACAAGCCGAGAAAGGACGGGAGGACACGAGAGATGAAATGGATCACGCGGGAGAACGTGCACGTCGATCGGGTCGCCTGCCCCTGGCTGATCCGGCGCTTCGTGGATCCAGAAGCCGGAGTTCCTGTTCGTGCCGGCGGACCAGGTGCTGGCGGTCGCCGAGCGGAGCGAGGCGATCCCGTACGACGTGAAGGGCGTCGAGCTCGGGCACCACGGGCAAGGAGTGCTCCTTCGACGCGATCGTGAAGAAGCACGGGCTGACGCTCGGACCCGGCGCTCGTGCTGCTGGCGAGGATCGTGAACGGGGCGGACACCGACAACGCGCTCTGGAACCAGCCCGAGTCCGCCGGGCTCAAAGCGGTGGCCGAGGGATTCCGCGGCCTCGGCTTCAAGAACGATCACGAGCTGAACGCCGCGGAGTGGATCGTCTACGACGCGCTCTACGCCTACTGCCGCCAGATGGTGGCACAGGGGCAAGCTCGAGGGCGCGTTCCGCTGAGCCCGTAGTCCACGGCGACTTGAGATCGGCGGATCAGTCCGGGAGCGCGCGCGCCTTCCCGCTCGAGATCGCGTCGAACGGCGAGCGCGCGCAGCTTCCAGCATCGCGCGCTGCGACGCGCGCGTTCGGCGCAGGCCGAGGTCTGCCTGTCGTCGCCGTAGATCGATTTGCTGCGCGTCGAGCCGCCGCTGGTCCACGCGGATCTCGCGCGCGCGCTCGGTGAGCTCCTGGGCTCGCGACGCATCGAGGCGCGCGGCGCGGGCGTTGGCGTCGAGATCCGGGCTCCGAGCAGCGAGCCGCGATTCGTCCGTGGCGATGTGGCCCTGGACACGACCGGGAGCTGGCCCTGACGCACGCCGAGCCGGTCCTGGATCGCGCCGAGCCGGCCTTGCTCGGCGACCAGTGTCTGCATGGGCTCGACGATATCCACACGGCCTTTGCGACCCACGCCGGATCGCGGATCAGATAGCCGTGCGCCCCGTTCGAGAACCAAGAACAGCTCGTGGCCGGTCAGTCCGGGCACCTCGGTCTCGAGCCGCTCGACTCACGCCCTGAGGCCGCGGGGCGCGAGGCGCGAGGGAGGAAGCGTGCTCCGCGGGTGAGCAGCGCATACTCGAAGCGATCGCTCGCAGAGTCGGGGACGCGCGTCGAGCCGCGGACTCCGCACCGTGGCCGCCAAAGGCTCGCCGCCGGCGCCGGGACACCAGCCGCCGCCGAGCCCGGCCAGCAGCACCGCGGTGACCACCGCCCGCATGGAGCTACGCGCCACGGATGAAGGTCCCGGCTTCGAGCTCGGCATACGCCTGCCGCAGCTCCGTCTCGGTGTTCATCACGATCGGGCCGTACCACGCGACCGGCTCCTCGAGCGGCTTGCCCGAGACGAGCAGGAAGCGGATGCCCGCGCTCGCCGGCCTGCACCGTCACCTCGTCGCCGGCGCCGAACAGCACGAGCGAGCGATCGCCCGCCTGCTCGCGCGCCACCACGTGCTCGACCGGGCCCGGCTGATCGACCAGCACGCCGCGCGGCGGCGAGGCGTCGCGGAAGCTGCCGCTGCCCTCGAACACGTAGGCGAACGCATTGCGGCGCGTGTCGACCGGCAGCGTCTTGCGCTGGCCCGGCAGGCACCCACACGTCGAGATAGCTGGGGATCGGCGGCCACGCCGTCCACCGGGCCGCGCTGACCCCAGAACTCGCCGCACACGACCCGCACGCGCGTGCCGTCGTCGTCCACCACCTCCGGGATGTCGCGTGCACACCACGTCCTGGTAGCGCGGCGCGGTCATCTTGAGCGAGGCGGGCAGGTTCGCCCACAGCTGGAAGCCGTGCATGCGCCCGTTGCGGGTCGCCCTGCGGCATCTCCTGGTGGAGGATGCCGCGGCCCGCCGTCATCCACTGGATGTCGCCCGCGCCCAGCGAGCCGCGAGTTGCCGAGGCTGTCGCCGTGGGACACGGTGCCCGCGAGCACGTAGGTGATGGTCTCGATCCCACGGTGAGGATGCCACGGGAAGCCGGCGATGTAGTCGGCGGGCCGCTCGTTGCGGAAATCGTCGAGCAGCAGGAACGGATCGGTCTCATCCGTGTCGCCGAAGCCGAAGGCGCGGCGCAAGCGCACGCCCGCGCCCTCGATGGTGGGCTGCGACTGGACGATGCGTCGGATCGGACGGATGGACATGGCACCTCCCGCGTTCAACGGGACCTTAGCACCTCAATGGCCGGACGGTAGCAGGCGCCGCGCGGCCGCAGCCAGGTGATCCAGGCTCTCGCCCTCGCGGACCAGCCCGATCACGCCGGTGACCGCCGCGACGAGGAACGTCGAGAGGTGCAGCGCCAGCGCGAAGGCGAGCGCCGTGTCGCGCGGCGTGCCGAACACCGCGAGTCCGGCCACGGCGGCCGCCTCGTAGAGGCCTGCTCCCCGAGGGTGCCGAGGGGATGGTCAGGCCGAGCACGATGGCGCAATCTGGCGAAGCCGCCCACCCACCACGCCGAGTCCGGAAGGAACGCCAGCAGCGTGAACCAGCACGAGGCGCCGAAGCCGATCCACATCACGACCGACCAGGCGATCGCGAAGGCGAGTCGTCCGCCGCTCGCGGCCTGCACGCCCTGCAGGAAATCGTCGCCACGCGCCACGGTCGCCTCGCGCGCCCTGGCCGGCACCCAGCCCAGCAGCCCGCGGGCGAGCGCGACGGCGCGCTCGCGCAGCGCGGCCGCGATGAAGAGGCCCACCACGCCGAGGAAAGCGGCCGCCGCGAACAGCTCGGCGCCGTGCACGATCACGCCGCGGCTCGGCGCGTGCGGCAGCACGATCAGGAGCATCGCGAACACGGTGAGCACGTCGAGGAGGCGCTCGATCAGCACGGCCGACACCGCCTGCATGATCGGAATCCCGCGATCGCGGCTGGCGAGGTAGGCCTTGCCGAGCTCGCCGAGCCGCAGGGGCAGCACGTTGTTGAGCAGGTTGCCGGCGTTCTGGATGTCGAACGAGCGACGCGTCGAGAGACGGCGATCCAGCAGCGCGCGCCAGCGCACCGCGCGCGCCCACATGCCGAGCAGAACCGCGGCGACGTTGGGGATCATCCACACATAGTGGGCCTGCGCGAGGCGCTGCCCGAGGCTCGGCAGGCTGACGTCCTTGAGGATGAGCGCCAGGGCCAGAACGCTCACCAGGACCCCGATCACCACCCGCCAGGGAATACGCACCGTTCGAACCTTCCGGAATAGGGGAGGCGCCGCTTCTACACCTGGTGACGGAGCAGCTTGCCGGTGTCGGTGCGGGGCAGCGTCTCGCGGAACTCGATCCGGCTTCGGAATCTTGAAATCGGCGATCAGGCGGCGGCAGTGGAGCACGATCTCCTCGGGGGTGCAAGGCTCCGAGGCGACGATCACGCAACGCACCAGATCGTCTCCGTGCGGACCCGGCGCGCCGACCACCGCCACCTCGCGCACCTTGGGATGCTCCTGGATCGCCGCTTCGACCTCGAGCGGGTTCACCTTGAATCCGCCGCGATTGATCAGAATTTCTTGCGGCCGGTGAGTGTGAGCGCGCCGTCCGGCGCAGAGCCGTCCGAGATCGCCCGAGAAGTATTGCCCGTCGCGGAACGCCGCGGCGGTCGCCTCCTCGTTGCCCGGGTATTCGGTCACCGCCGCCGGGCTCGCGATCACCACTTCGCCCTCTTCGCCGGGCGCGACGTCCACACCCCGGTCGTCCACCACGCGGAGCCGCACGCCGGGGAGCGGCGTCCCCACCGACTCGAGCGACGTCTCGAGGTCGGCGTCGAGATTGACGCTGATCGTTCCGGTCTCGGTCGAGCCGTAGAGCTGGCGCACGAACAATCCGTAGCGCTCGCGGAAGCGCCGATTGTCCGCGGGGAGGAGTGGGGCGCTCGCGGAGAACACGACGCGCAGGCTGCTCAGGTCCACGTCGCCGCGCAGCGGCGTGTCCGCCAGGATCACGAACATCTGGGCCACCGACCCGAAGTACGTGATGCGCTCGCGCGTGATGAGGTCCAGCACCTGGCGGCGGTGGAAGTCGCGGACCGGATGCAGCGCGGCGCCCGTGAACATCGAGGTCAGCATCGAGCGCACCAGCCCGTTCACATGCGTGAAGGGCGCCGCCCTGAGCACGCGGTCCGCTGGACCGATGTCGAAGACCTGCGCCAGCTGCTCGAGCTCGTAGACGAGCTGCGCGTGGGTGCGGATCACGCGCTTGGGCTTTCCGGTGGAGCCGGACGTGTACTGCTGAAGCGAGCGCGGGCGCGCGCCGGTGGAAGGCGCGGGATCGCCGCGGCGCGGCCTTCCGACAGCCGGCGGACGAGCTCCGCCTCGTCGACCTGGAAGAGCGCGGGCGGGTGTGCGAGGCGCTCGAGGGCTTCGCGGGCCGTGGCCGCCAGCTCGCCCGGGACGATCAGCGCCGCAGCGCGGGTATCCTCGAGGTAGTGGAGCAGCTCCTGGATCCGATAGCGGACGTTGAGCGGGGCCATCACGGCGCCCAGCCGGGCAGCGCCGAAGAACGCCGCCACGAACGCCGCGGAGTTGGGCATCATCAGTCCCACCCGCACCCCGGGCTCCGGGCAATACGGCTCGAAAGCGCGCGGAGATCTCCTGGGACCAGTCCAGGAGATCGGCGTAGCGGAGCTCCCGATCGCCATCGAGCACGGCCCGCCGGGTCGGCTGACTTCGCGCGAGCCCGTCGAAGGTCGCGGCCAGATCGGGAACGCTCACAAGAGCCGCGCCTCGATGAAGCGTGCGAACGTCCCCACGGTACGGAAGCTGCGCGGCGTCGAGATCCTCGTCGGCGATGGTCACTCCGAAGACCTCTTCCATTCGCGACACCAGCTGCAGCGCCTCGACCGAGTCGAGGCCGATCCCCGCTCCGAGCAATCCGGTGGCGTCACCGAGCACCAGGTCGTCGCCCGGATGCCGCGCGATCAGGAAGCTCCGGACCTGATCCACGATCCGAGCGTGCGTCGGACTCATCAAGCGCGATCGGGAAAGCGGAGGTAGTACCAGCCACTCCACGTAGGGGAGCGCAGGACGTGGTCCTCGAGCAGGCGCGTGTAGCGGCGCATCAGATCTGGGACGGCGCTCGGCCCGGCGCCATCCGCGGCGGGCTCGAGCGGCGGCTCGAAGATCACCTCGAAGCGCCCCGGACCGCGGCGCGCGACGAACACCGGCACGAGCGCCGCGCCGGTCGCGATCGCCAGGCTGGGCGCTCCGGTGGCGAGCGTCACCAGGCCGCCGAGCATCGGCAGGTCCATGGTGCGATACCCGACTTTGCCGGCCCGCATCGAGAGCACGCCTCCGCTCTTGAGCAGCCGCTCCAGCCGGCGGATGTAGCCGAGCGATCCGTCCCGCGGCATGATCACGCGCTCGTGGAGGTAGCGGTCCTCGACCGCGGTGCGGAGCCGGCTCAGGTAACGCTTGCCGAAGCGAGTCGGCGTCCACGGGTGGCAGGCGTTCGGGGAGAACCCGCGCGAGCACGCGCTCAGGTGGCTCACCTCGAGACCGGCGCGCGCCAGCGCGGTCTTCACGATCAGGTCGGCGTAGGTGAAGGGACAAACCCAGAGGACCACGCCGCGGCCGCGCGCCTTGAGCGCTCCAGGTGCTCCGTACCGGATATCTCGATGCGGCCACGCCAGCCTCCCGGCCGGTACTGCGGAGGATCTGTAGCCGCTCCTCCATGTAGCCGGCCATGATGCGTACCCGGAGCCCGAACGTGGACTCCCGGTGGGGTGCTCGGCCAGGCCGCGCTCGAGCCGGCGCATGCGGCGGAGCGTGACGTCGGGGCGGAGGAGGGCGATCCCCGAGCTCAGGGCCACGCTCACGAAGTCCCAGAGTCGGTGGGGAACGAGCCAGGACGCCGGGCCCAGCACGGAAATGGCCACGATCTCGTAGAGATCGTTGACCGACAGCGCACGCGGGCGTGGGGACCGGGTGGCGGCCCCGGGAACGGCCAGCTGGTGCAATCACCTCCATGGCACTTCGAGACCTCGACCTGAGGCCAGCGCCGCCGCCGCCGAGGGTCAAAGCGCGCACGTCACGAGTTCCGCGAGCCGTGGCGGGCGGAGGAGAGCGCCGGGCGCTACGGCTGGTGGGGATGCTCCTGCATTCCGACCAGGCAGCCGCTCCGGGTCACGCGATGCAGTGTGCCGCCGCGCCAGGAGTCCTCGACGCGTCGGAGCGGCCGGGTGCCATGGTAGAAAGCCTCGCGGGTCGCGACCGGCAGGTATCGCCCCCAATCGAGCGCCAGGCCACGATCGAGACAGGAATCCGCGAGCGTCAGGCGATTCTTCACCTCGACGTTCCACGGGATCGCCAGCCATTCGCCGCGCTCGAGCCACGAGCGCCCGGGGACCACCGGGCGCAGACCGGCGCGCGGCGCGTAGTACTGGAAACCGCCCCAGCTGGTGGCGATGTACCAGATCGCGCCGCCGCCCGCTTCGAGAACGCTGCGCTGAATGCGGTCCACCGTGCGGCGCTCCGACCAGGCGTCGTCGAAATCCACGGCGAAATAGAAGAGCCCGAGGATCACGCCGGTGACGGCGATCGCGGGCACCAGCCGGCGCCGCCACGCCGCCAATCGCACGGGAGCGGCTCGCGAGTCGGGCGATCACCAGATTCAGGACCACGAAGGCCCCGAGCATCCGGCGCGCGGCGGGGTAGGTCGAGATTCCCAGATAGGCGACGATCTCGATCGCGAGCCATGCCGCGACGAACAGCGTGTCCGGATCGCGGCGCCAGCGTGGCGCCGGCACCCGCGTCGGGAGTGACCGCCGGCGCACGCTCAGGCGCCAAATCACCGCGGCGACGATCGCGAACAGGACCGGACCGAGCCAGCCGAGGGTGAGGTTGTAGAGGCTGATGGCGTGCCCACCCGGGAGCCGCGCCAGCGCCGTGTCCACCGCGAGCGGGGCCAGTCCGAATACCAGATGCACGGCCACCACCGTCACCATGGCGCCGATCACCCAGCGGCGCCCCGCGCCGAGCGCCAGCAGCCCGAGCGGCAGGAGCGCCGCGGCGAGCGGACCCAGGGTGCGCACCAGCGGTCGAACCAGCGCCAGGCCGGTCGGCCCGGTTTCGCCGCGCTCGCGCCGGCCGAGGAAGAAGAAGAACTGAGACTCGCCATAGCGCGCGTGGACCCAGGCCTCCCAGCCCAGGAAGCAAGCCACCGCCACCGCGCACGCGACCACGGCGAGGCGCAGCCGGCCGCGCATCCACCCGATCAGCATCACCACTCCCAGGACGGAGAATCCGGTGTACTTGGTCTGGATCGCCAGCCCGGCGATCAGGCCGGCGGCGAGGGCGCGTCCCAGCGAGTCCCGATCCGACGCGCTCCAGAAACACGTGATTGCGGCGAGCGAGAGCGCGACCGCGGGCACGTCGGTCATGAGATTGAGGCTGGGCAGAATCGCGGGCGAGAGGGCCAGGAGCCACACGCCCGGTCGCTCGAACCCGCGGGCGAAGCGGCGGAGCAGCAGGAACGTCATTGCGGCGAACAGAACGGCGAACGGCAGGAGCCACAGCTTGAGGATCCGCGGATCGCCGCCGCTCGCCCGCGCGCCCAGGGCCAGCCAGTACGTGGGAACGGGCGGCGCGACGTTGTGCACGGCCGGACCGAGTCGCTCCCGGAAGTAGAGCTCCCCACCATAGGGATCGAGCGGGTGGCCGGCCACCTGCCGCACGTGCAGGTAGTAGGAAGGATCGTCCTCCGTGAGCGGCTTGAGCGCGTTCAGCATCGTGAGCGCGATGGCCGCGGCCAGCACGTGACGGGCCGCGGAGCTCGAGGCGGCGGACATGGGCTCGGGAAGATCGGGGTGGGGTGGGCCGGGTCAAGCGCTCGTTTGCCCGTCCCGAGACCGGCGCGGTGGTAGTAGGATGCCGGCCGCCGTTCAGCGCGTCCACGTCGCAAACGGGACGACGGGTCGCCATTCCGCATCCGACGGAACCATGACCTGCCAGCCTCGATCCGGCCCTTCCATCGTGCGCCGTCTCCTGCCCTGACTCCCGCCGCCCTGGCCGCGGTCATGTTCGTGGTGCTCTCGGCGTATTACCGTTTCCACTCGAGCGACGACGGCTTCATCTATTTCCGCTACGTGGCCAACGTGGTGGCGGGACACGGGCCGGTGTGGAACGTGGAGGCCAACCGGTCGAGGGCTATTCCTCTCCGCTGTGGCTGGGACTGCTCTCGCTCGGCGCCGCGCTCGGAGCCGACGTGATCCTGTGGTCCCGCTGGCTCGGCATCCTGTGGGCCGCCACGGCGCTGGTCGGTGTGGGCGTGCTGGCGAACCGCATGGGCGCCGGCAACGCGGTGGCGGGGCTGGCCGTGCTCGGGGCCACCCTGATGCGCGGGCTCCACTTCTGGGCCCCGGTCGGTCTCGAGACACCGCTCGACACGGCGCTGGTGGTGTGGGCGTGCGCGTTCCTGGTGGATGCGCGTCCGACCCGCGCGTGGATGGTGCCAGTGGCTCTGCTCGGGATCGCGCGGCCCGAAGGCCCATTCCTGCTCATGCTCGGGCTGCTCGCGGTCGCCGTCGCCCGTGGCCGGCAGGCGGTGTCGTGGCGCGAGATCGCGATCGTGCTGGTGCCGGCGCTGGGGTGGGAGGTATTTCGCCTCGTCTTCTACGGCGCGCCGCTGCCCAACACTTACTACGCCAAGGCCACCGGGAACTGGTACCGCCAGCTGCGGATCGGGATCCGCTACGGCGGATGGGCCGCTGCCCCGCTCCTGGTCGCGATGGGGACGTGGGCGCTGCGACCGTCGCGCCGCCCCGCCCTGGCGATCCTGCTGCTGATCGGAAGCCAGCTCGCCATCACGATCAGCGGTGGCGGAGACTGGATGAGCAACCATCGGCTGCTGCTCCCCGTCCTGCTGCCGCTGCTGGGCTGCGCCGCGGGTCTCGCCGCGGATCCGGATCGCGTGCGCGGATCGTTGGCCGCGGGCGTGGTGGCGGTGCTCATTCTCGCGCCCATGATGACACCCCCGAGCACGCTCGCCGCCGCCTTCCGTGGTCAGACCTTGCCGCTCGCCAGGTGGGAGGAAGCCGGCCTGGTCCCCACGTCGCGCACGGCCGCGAGCTGGATCGCCCGTCACTATCCCGACACGACGGTGATCGCGGTCAACCACGCGCGGGGCGGCGCCGTACGGACTCCTCGGGTTCACCGCCATCGACATGACGGGCTTGAACGACGAGCACATCGCCCACAACGTGCCGGGCGGTCTCCACCAGAAGTTCGACCCGGACTACGTCCTGGCCAAGCGGCCGCGCCTGATCCTGCTCAACAGCCAGGTCGAGCCGGGGCAGGACGGCATCTGGTACCACCGCGGGTACTGGGAAGGGGAGACGGCGCTGATCGATCGCCTCGAGTTCCGGCGCTGGTATCGCCCGGTGCGCTACTGGACGCGCATTGCGCGCGGCGGGGGAGCCGGCTACATCCTGCTCTACGAGCGGGTCGACCAGCCGATGAGCCTGGCTGGCGACTGACGGCGACCAATTGCACAGAGATTCGTCACGAGTTGAGCCCGTCCTTGACTCGCCATGGCGCGTGAGATTTTCTTTCGCGCTGGTCCACGCTCACCGATGATCGAACTCCGAGAAATCGAAAAATCCTACGGCGAGACGCGTGCCCTGAAGGGCATCTCGTTCTCGATTCCCGCGCGGCGAGGTGGTGGGCTTGCTCGGTCCCAACGGGGCCGGCAAGACCACCGCGATCAAGATCATGGTCGGCTACCTCCTGCCGAGTGCGGGCTCCGCGACGGTGGCCGGACTCGACGTGGTCGAGCAGCCACTGGCGGTGCAGGAACGGATCGGCTATCTGCCGGAGAACGCGCCGCTCTACCACGACATGCTGGTCCAGGATTACCTGGGCTTCATGGCGGAGATGCGCGGCCTCGACCTCGACACGCGCCGTCGTCGCCTGGCGGTGGTGGTGGACGCCTGCGGCATCGGCGGGGTGCTCACCCGCCCGATCGGCCAGCTCTCGAAGGGCTACCGCCAGCGCGTGGGACTCGCGGCCGCCCTGCTGCACGACCCCGAGATCCTGGTGCTCGATGAGCCCACCACCGGCCTCGATCCCAACCAGATCATCGAGGTGCGGAGCCTGATCCGGCGCCTGGGCAAGACCAAGACCGTGATCCTCTCCACGCACATCCTCTCCGAGGTCGAGGCCACCTGCGATCGCGCGGTGATCCTGATCGACGGACGGGTGCGTGCCGACGACACGCTCGCGGGGCTCACGCGCTCGCGGACCCAGGTGGTGACGCTCGCGGCGCCGGACGTGGAAGGCGCGCGCCAGGCCCTGGCCGGCCTGCCGGGTGTGACCGGGGTCGACGTCGCGCGCGCGCCGACGGATTCCATACGCTGCGCCTCTCCCTGGCCTCCGACGAGGCGATCGGAGAGGCGGTCTCGGACCTCGTGCAGCGGCGCGGCTGGAAGCTGCGCGAGCTCAAGCGCGACGATCGCTCGCTCGAGCAGGTGTTCCGCGAACTCACCACTTCGGCGGTGGGAGCGGTCGCGTGAGCCCGGCCCCGGCGCGCATGCGCGCGAGGCGCTCGTGAACCGCGCTGCGCGCCGTGTTCGTGCGCGAGCTGCGCGCTTATTTCGATTCCCCGATCGCTTACGTGTTCCTGATCGCCTTCGCGGGAGCGGCGCTGTTCACGTTCTTCAACGTCCAGTCGTTCTTCGCGCGCGGCGTCGCGGACCTCCGTGGCTTGTTCGATCCGCTGCCGCTCCTGCTGATCCTGCTGGTGCCGGCGATCACCATGCGGCTCTGGTCCGAGGAGCAGAAGCAGGGCACGCTCGAGGTGCTGCTCACGCTGCCGGTGCGCGACCACGAGCTGGTGCTCGGCAAGTTCCTGGCGAGCTGGGCGCTGCTCGCCGCCGGGCTGGCCCTCACGCTTGGGGCTCGCCGTCTCGGTCGGCCTGGTGGGCCGGCTCGACTGGGGTCCGGTGTTCGGCGGCTACCTGGGCGCCTTGCTGCTCGGCGGCGCGTACCTGGCGGCCGGACAATTCCTCTCGGCCCTGACCGAGAACCAGATCCTGGCCTTCATCCTGGCGCTGGTCGTGTGCCTGGCGCTCTTCGGCGTCGGGACCGAGACGTTCGCGGGCTTGTTCTCGGATCGCACCGCGGCCGTGTTGCGCGCGGTCGGCACCGGCAGCCGTTTCGAGAGCATCGCGCGCGGTGTGATCGACCTGCGCGATCTCGCGTACTACGCGTCGCTCACTCTGTTCTTCCTGGCGGCGTGCGTGTTTGCCGTGCGCACGCGCCGCTGGACGTGAGCGCGTGATGGCGGCCCCGCGCTCCAAGCGCCAGCGTCTGACGCGCCAGTGGGTCACGCTGGCGCTGATCGGCGCCAACCTGATCGCCATGAACGCCATCCTGTCGCCGTGGGCGGCGGCGCGCCTCGACCTGACCCGCGACCAGGCCTTCTCGATCTCGCCGGCCACCCGCCGGCTGCTCGGCTCGCTCGACGACGACCTCTACATCTACGGCTATTTCTCCAAGCGCACCCATCCCAAGCTCGCCCCGCTCGTGCCGCAGATCGAGGACCTGCTCGGCGAGTACCGCGCCCACGCGCGGCGCCGTCTCCACGTCGAGATCATCGATCCGGGCGACAACGATCGGGTCGAGCAGGAGGCCAACGATCGCTTCGGTGTCACCAGCACGCCGTTCCGCCTGGCATCGAAGTACGAGAGCGGCATCGTCAACGCCTACTTCGCGCTCGTGATCAAGTACGGCGACCAGTACGTGCGCTACGGGTTCGACGACCTGATCCAGGTCGAGCCGCTGCCGGACGGCGACGTCGACGTGCGGCTGCGGAACCTGGAATACGATCTCACCCGCGCCATCAAGAAAGTGGTGTACGGATTCCGCGGCGCCGGGCAGCTCTTCGATCGACTCGGCAAACCGGTCCGTCTGACCGCGGTGTGGACGCCCGATCGCCTGCCCCCGCAGCTGGCCGGCGCGCCCGAGGAGCTGCGCAAGGCGGCGAAGGAGCTCGAGAAGGCGGGCAGCGGGAAGTTCACGTTCGAGGAGATCGTCCCGGAGAGTCCGGCTCAGCAGGCCGACGTGGAGCGACGCTTCGAGCGCGCAGCGGCTGGCGCTCGGGCTGTTCAGCTCGGAGAGCTTCTACCTCCAGTCGTTCCTCACGGTCGGCGACCGCGTCGAGCAAATCCCGCTCGCGACCGGGCACGCCACCGCGGCGAGCCTGCGCGAGCAGGTCGAGGCCGCGCTCAAGCGCGAGGTCCCGGGATTTCTCAAGACGGTGGGCGTCGTCGCTCCGGGGCCCACGCTGCCTCCCGAGGTGCTGATGCAGCTGCGCATGCAGGGGCGCAACGTCAACCAGCCGCCGCCCGAATCTGACCAGCTCAAGAGCCGACTGCGCCAGGACTACAGCGCGTGCGCGACGTTGTCGCTCGATGCGCCCGAAGGAGTGCCCGGCGACGTGGACGTGCTGCTCGTGATCAAGCCGCGCGGGCTGAGTGAGCGCGCGGTCTACGCCCTCGACCAGTACGTCATGCGCGGCGGCCGCCTGATCCTCCTGAGCGGCAGCTACGATCCGCAGTTCGGGCAGGGCGGGCTCGCCGTGATGCCGATCGATTCGGGCCTGGACGAGTGGCTCAAGCACCATGGCGTCGAGATCGGCAAGACCCTGCTGCTCGACGATCGCAATCAGCCGCTCCCGATCCCCGAGGTCAGGCAGACGGTGTTCGGCGCGATCCAGACCTGGTCGCTGCGTCCGTACCCGTACCTGGTCGAGATCCGTGACGAAGGACTTCAGAACCACGCCATCACCGCCAAGCTCGACGCGGTCGGCATCTACTGGGGCAGCCCGCTCGAGGTGCTGCCGGACGCGCAGAAACGACTGAAAGTGACGCCCGTCCTCTCGTCGTCGTCGCGCTCCTGGACCGACGCCGATCCGCAGAAGGTCGCGCAGGCGAGCTACACCGTTCCCTTAGGGAGCAAGCCCCACCTGGTGGCGGTGGCGCTGCAGGGCCAGTTCGACAGCGACTGGGCCGGGAAGCCGGCGCCGATCGCGCCGGGTGATTCGACCCGCCGCGACGTGCCGATTCCGCGCTCGCCCGAGACGCGCGTGGTCGTGGTCGGCGATGCCGAGCTCGTCAGCGACATGGTGGCTGGCGCGCTCGGCCGCCAGGCCGGTGGGCTGTATCTCCAGAATCTCGGCTTCGTGCAGAACCTGGTCGACTGGATGAATCTCGACGACGATCTCGTGGCGATTCGCACCCGCGCCTCGGCGGCGCGACCGATCCATCGGATGTCGCGACGCGCCGAGATCACCCTGGAAGCCGCCAACTACCTGGTTCCGCTGTTGGTGCTCGCGGGCTTCGGCGTGGCGCGCTACGGACGCCGGCGTCGCGTGCAGCCGCTGGTCGCTGCGCGCGCGCCGCGGCGGTTGCGCGGGAGGCCTGACGTGGACCGCACCCAGCGCGTGCTGGCGGGCGTGCTCGCCGCGCAGATCGTGCTGCTCGTGATCCTGCACAATCCCTTCGTGCGCGCGCACGCGGGCAGCGACCAGAAGCTGCTGCCGACGCTCGCCTCGATCACGCCCGAGAAGATCGAGATCGCCGCCGGCGGACGGCGGATCGCTCACGCTCGAGCGGCGCGGCGCCGCGTGGGTGCTCGGGCGGCCCGCAGGATTCCCGGTGGGGCCGGGCAAGGTCGAGAAGTGATCCAGGACCTCGAGCACATGACCGCGGGGCGCGCGGTGGCGAGCGACAAGCGCTCGTACGCGGCGCTCAAGGTCGCCGACGACCAGTTCGAGCGGCGCGTGCGCCTCTGGGCCAAGCCGACCGGCAACCCCGCCGCCGAGATCTATCTCGGCAGCTCGCCCAGCGCGGGAGTGACCCACGTGCGGGTCGGCGGCAGCGACCGCGTGCTCGAGGCGAGCGGACTCTCGGTGTGGGACGTGGCGGCCGATCCCGGCTCCTGGATCGATCGCACGCTCGTGCCCTTCCGCCCCGAGGAGGTCGTGCGGATGTCGCTCACCAACCGGAAGTCCGGCTTCACGCTCGAGAAACGCGAGGGCACGTGGCGCGTGGCGTCTCCGTCCGCGCGCGCGCCGCGGCGCTGGATTCCGTCAAGGTGGTGGACTTCGTCCGGACGCTGGCCGGCGTGATGATCGATCAGCCGGTCGGCGCGCTGGACGAGGCGGCTCAGGGACTCGCCAGCCCAGAAGCGACGGTGACGCTCGAGAAGGCGACGGCGCCGGGCGCCGCCACCGATTCGACGGCGGTCACCTATCGGATCGGTGCGCTGGTCGCCGGGAAGACCGACGCTCGTTGTGTGGCGCGTGCGGGAGCGAGCTTCGCGGTGTCTGTACCTCAATACTCGGTCGACCGCGCACTCTCGACCCGACTCGAGGACCTATTGAAGAAGTAGACCGCGCCCGGTCCGCCGCACTCGTGTCAAGACCACGCAAGAAAAGGGTCCGCTCCTTGACCCGTGATCGCCTGGTCCGGAAGAATCCTCGTCCGCGTCCCGATGCGCGGGACGTGCATCTTCTCGAATCCTCGAATCGGCAGGAGAACGCATGAGCGTCCAGGAGATCGACGTTGCGCGGCTGAACGACGCGGTGCGCGAGGAGGCGTTACAGATCCAGGCGGCGCTCGCCGAGATGCGCAAGGTGATCGTCGGGCAGAAGACCCTGCTCGAGCGGATGATGGTGGCGCTCCTGTGTCGCGGCCACTTGCTGGTCGAGGGACTGCCGGGGCTGGCCAAGACCCTCGCGGTGAAGACGCTCGGCCAGGTGCTCGACCTCCAGTTCGCGCGCATCCAGTTCACGCCCGACCTGCTGCCGGCCGACCTGACCGGCACCATGATCTTTCAGCAGAAGAGCGGCGAGTTCGTGGCGCGCAAGGGTCCGATCTTCACCAACCTCCTGCTCGCCGACGAGATCAACCGCGCGCCCGGCCAAGGTCCAATCGGCGCTGCTCGAGGCCATGCAGGAGCGTCAGGTGACGCTCGGCGACACGAGCCACCGCATGCCCGATCCGTTCCTGGTGTTTGCCACCCAGAACCCGATCGAGCAGGAGGGCACGTATCCGCTTGCCCGAGGCGCAGGTCGACCGCTTCCTGCTCAAGGCGCGCGTGGATTACCCCACGCCGGGTGAGGAGCGGCAGATCTTCGACCGCATGCTGTCGGGCGAGGTGCCCGCCGTGGCGCGCGTGCTCAAGGCGGAGGCGGTGCACCAGCTCACCCGCCGAGTGCGCGAGATCTACATCGACGAGCGGCTGCGCGACTACATGGTGGCGCTGGTCACGGCGACCCGGCGCCCCGAGGACATCGGCCTCGTCGAGTTCGCCCCGCTCATCGCGTGCGGCGCATCCCCGCGCGCCACGCTCTCCTTCTCCGAGGCGTCGCGGGCGGTCGCGTTCCTGCGCGGGCGCGGCTACGTGGTCCCCGAGGACGTGAAGGAGATCGCCAAGGACGTGCTCCGTCACCGCATCCTGCTCACCTACGAGGCCGAGGCGGAGAACGTCACCACCGACATGGTGGTCGACCAGATCCTCGAGCGGGTCGAGGTGCCCTGAGCCAGCGTCCCACGAGCGCCATGGCAGCTCGACGTTCCAACCCGGCGGTGGAGTCGCGGGCTGCGCGTCCGTCCGGACGTCCAGCGGGGCTCGAGCGCGCGACCTTCGAGAAGATCCGCCGCATCCAGATCCGCACCCGCATCATCCTCGAGTCGGGCATCGGCGGCGCCTACCACGCCGTGTTCAAGGGCCGCGGTATGGAGTTCGCCGAGGTGCGCGAGTACCAGCCGGGCGACGACGCGCGCACCATCGACTGGAACGTCACCGCGCGCATGGGCGCGCTCCACATCAAGAAGTTCGTCGAGGAGCGCGACCTCACCCTGCTGATCCTGGTCGACGTCTCGGGCTCGCAGGGCTTCGGCTCGAGCTTCCTGCTCAAGCGCGACTACGCCGCCGAGCTGGCCGCGGTGCTGGCGTTCTCGGCGGTCATGAACCACGATCGCGTCGGCGCCGTGCTCTTCACCGATCGCATCGAGGGCTTCGTGCCGCCGGGCCGCGGGCGAGACCACGCGCTGCGGATCGTGCGCGACTTGCTCGCGGTCACGCCGCGCGGCCGGGGCACCGATCTCGCCGCGGCGGTGCGGTTCGCGCGGCGCGTGATGAAGCGGCGCGGGATCGTGGCGGTGATCTCCGATTTCCAGGACCAGGGCTACGAGAAAGGGCTGGGCGCGCTCCGGCGGCGCCACGACGTGGTGGCGCTGCAGCTCGTCGATCCCCGCGAGCGGGAGTTCCCCGACGCAGGGCTCGTGGCGCTGCTCGATCCCGAGACCGGCGAGCGGATCGTGGTCGACTCGGGGCGCGCCGACGTGCGCCCGCTGCTCGCTGCGACCGCCCTCGCCGAGGCGCGCGGCCGTGTTCAAGCGGGTGCGCGTGGACGCGCTCACCTTGTCCACCACCGAGTCGTACGAGCGCCCGCTGTCTCTGTTCTTCAAGGCACGGGAGCGGCGGCGATGAAGACGCTCGTCGTGGGTGGAGCGCTGCTGATCGCGGTGGGGCCGCAGCCGCCACCGCGCCCACGCCGACCGTCACGGTCACCGCGGCCGAGGACCGAGGTGTCCGTGGGGGAGAGCTTTGAAATCGAGGTGCGCGCCACCGGACCACCCGGCTGCGTGTTCACCTTCCCGGGCGAGCTGTCCACGGAGTCGTTCGAGATGACGCCCGCCCCGGTCGCTGCCGATGCGAAGGGGACTGCGCCTGCTCCGCCCCCGGACGTGCGCCGTTACCGCGCCGCGGTGTACGCGCTGGGCGAGTCCCAGGTGCCGCCGATTCCGGTGCGCTACCGGCTCCCGGACGGCCGGGAGGGCGAGGCACGCACCGCCGCGATCCCGCTCCACGTGCACTCGCTGCTGCCGAAGGCGAAGGACGAGCAGAAGCTCGCCGACGTGCGCGCCCCGGTGGCGCTTTCGGTGGGGCGGATGTTCTGGATCGCGCTCGCGGTGCTCGCGACGCTGCTCGTGGCCCTCGGCGCCTGGCTGATCGCGCGCCGCCGCGGCGCGGTCGCGGCGCCGCCGGTCCTGGCGCCCGCGCTGACGCCGGAACAGGAGGCGCGGCGCGCTCTCGAGGCGCTCGCCGCTGCGGGCCGACTCGCGCTCGGCGAGTACCGCGCGTTCTACATCGAGCTCACCGCGATCGCGAAGCGCTACCTCGAACGGCGCCTGGAGGCGCCGATCGTGGAGATGACCACCGCCGAGATGCTCGCGCACCTGCGGGGCGCCCCGCACACGGCCGAGATGGCGCCGCTGCTGCGCGACCTCTCGGGCGCGGCGGACCAGATCAAGTTCGCGCGCGGCCGCGGCGCGTCCGAGGAGGCCGAGCGTCACCTCGCGGCGGTGCAGGCGCTGATCGACGGGCTCGAAGCGCGGCTCAGGCCGTCCGCGCCCGCGAGCGGAGCGGCGGCGTGATGAGCTGGGGGGATTCCGCTTCCAGGACCCGGTGTGGCTCTGGACCGCGCTGCTCGGTCCGCTGGCGGTGCTGGCCGCGTGGATGCGCGAGCGCCGGTCGCGCGCGATCGTGTTCCCCGGCGTCGCGCGCCTCAAGGGCCGTCGGGGTGGACCGCGTGTGGCACTACGCCACGCGCCGCTGGCGCTGGCCGCCTTGGGCCTGGTGACCGCCGCGGTGGCGCTCGCGCGTCCCCAGCAGGGCACGGAGCACGAGCAGGTCACCACGCGCGGCGTCGACATCGTCGTGGCGCTCGACGTCTCGGGCTCGATGGCGGCCCAGGACTTCCAGCCGCGCAATCGCCTCGAGGTCGCCAAGGAGGTGGTGGGAATTCGTACGAAGGCGCTACCACCGACCGCATCGGCCTGGTGGTGTTCGCTGGGCAGAGCCTCACCAAGTCGCCGCCGACCACCGACGCCGGGGTGCTGCTGCGCCAGCTCGACGACGTGCGCCTCGACATGCTGCCCGACGGCACCGCCATCGGCTCGGGCCTCGGCACCGCCCTCACGCGCCTGCGCTATTCGCAGGCCAAGAGCAAGGTGATCGTGCTGGTGACCGACGGCGCCAACAACGCGGAGAGATCGATCCCGCCACCGCGACCGACCTGGCGCGCGCCATGGACGTGCGCGTCTACACCATCGGCGTGGGGCGCGGCGGACAGGTGCCGATCCCGGTCACCGTGCCCGACCCGTTCACCGGCCGGCCGACGAAGCGCATCGTGATGACCGAGGTCCAGATCGACGAGAACCTGCTCCACAGGATCGCCGACCGGACCGGGGAGAGTTCTTCCGCGCCACCGACAGCGCCTCACTGCGGAGCATCTTCGACCGCATCGACAAGCTCGAGAAGTCGGAGATCCATCACGCCGCCTTCCGCCGGTATCGCGAGCTGTTCCACCAGGTGCTGCTGGGCTCCACCGCCCTGTTCGCGCTCGCCGGCATGGCGTGGGCGGCGGGCCTGCGGGTGGCGCCGCCATGATCTTCGGCGCCCCGCTCTGGCTGCTCGGGCTGCTGGCGCTGCCCGCCGTGGCGCTGCTCGAAGTCTGGAACACCGCGCGCGACCGCGAGCGCACCGCCCGCCTGGTGGCCCGCTCCCTGTGGTCACGGGTGCTCCAGCGTCCGGACGAGCGCTGGCGCAGGGTGCGGCTCGGGCTGCTGCTGCTCGGCGTCACCGGTCTGGTGCTGGCGCTCGCGCGACCGCAGTGGGGGATCGTGCGCGAGAAGGTGGAGCGCGAGGGCGTCGACGTGGTGCTGGTGCTCGACAGCCTCCGGCTCGATGGCCACCGAGGACGTGCCGCCCAACCGCTTCTTCCTGGCTCGACAGGCGCTGGCCGCGCTGGTGGCGCGCCTCGAGGGCGACCGCTTCGCGCTGGTGGCCTTCGAGGACGAGGGCGTACCCGCTGTCTCCGCTCACGCTCGACGCCGACGCGCTCGGCCTGTTCCTCGACACCGTGGAGCCCGGCATCGTGCCCTCGCCCGGCACGTCGCTCGGCACGGGCATCGCCCGCGGGCTCGAGCTGTTCGTGGACCAGGGCCGGCGCAACAAGGTCATGGTGCTGATCTCGGACGGCGAGGATCTCGAAGGGGGCGTCGACGAGGCGGTGCAGACGCGCCAAGTCGGCCGGCGTGGTGGTGCACTGCGTCGGCGTGGGTACCGAGGCCGGACAGCCGGTGCCCGACTTCGACGCGCGACGGCCGGCGTATAGGGTTCAAGCACGATGCTTCAGGCGCCGTGGTGATCTCGCGGCTCGACCTCTCGAGCCTCGAGAAAATCGCGCGCGGGACCGGCGGTCAGGGTGTTCAGGCTCACGCCCGGCGATCCCGGCCTCTCCTCGCTGGCGGCGACCATCGAGGGCATGGAGCAGAAGTCGCTCGCGCGCGAGTACTCCCTATCGCCGCAAGGAGCGCTTCCAGGTGCCGCTGGCCCTGGGCGTGGGTGCTCTGGCGCTGGCAGCTCATGGTGCCGCCGCCGCTCCCGGCGCGACGGCAGCTGGCAGGAAATCCGAAGATGCAACGGCCGCGACGCGTCTCCCCGCGAGCGCCGCCGCGCTGCTCGCCCTGCTGGTCGCGGTCTCCGGCGCGCGCGCGCAGGGTCCGCGCCGGCCGACGCTTCACCGGCCATGAAGGGGAACCCGGTCGACGAGCTGCTGCTGCGTCCCACGCGTCTCACCGACCAGGGACGCCGGCAGTACGCGACCGGAGATCATCCGCAGGCGCTCTCCACGTTCGAGCGCGCCGCGCGAGCTCGCCCGATGGATCCGCGCACGCGCTTCAATCTGGCCGACGCGCTCTACAAGAACGGCAAGTTCGACGAATCCGCCGCGCTCTACCAGGCGCTCGGCGACAATCCGCACGAGCCCCTCGCCAAGACCGCGCGCTTCAATCTCGGCAACGCGCGCTTCCAGAAGCAGAGATTATCGCGGCGCGATCCAGGCCTATCGCGACGCCCTGCATCTCGAACCCGACGACCTGACCACCCGCCGCAATCTCGAGCTGGCGCTGCGCGCGCTCGAGGAGCAGCAGCAACAGCAACGCCAGCAACAGAAGCAACAGCAGCAGCAGCAGAATGGGCAGAAGAACCCGCAGGGCTCGCAGGGGACAGGATCGGAGCTCTCAGCAGCAGCCGTCGCAGGCCAACAACTCGCAGGCGACGCAGCGCCCGCAGACGCCCGAGGAGCGCGGACAACGAGCGCTTCCGCCAGCAGGCGGGCATGCCCAAGGATCGCGCCATGCAGCTGCTCGACGCGCTGCAGCAGAACGAAAGGCCGAGCAGAAGAAGCTCCTGATGGAGCGGCGGGCGGTGCGGAAAGGCGGCAAGGACTGGTGAGCGAGCGTGCGATCCACGGAGGACGCTGGGCGTTCGTTCTGATCGCGGCCCTCGCCGGGCTCGCCGCGGCCCCCTGGGCACGGCCCAGGCCGAGGGCGTGGTGCGCTCCGAGGTCGACGTGCACAAGATCGGCCTCCAGGATCAAGTGCAGCTCACCGTGACGGTGGAGAGCCCGTCCCTGCCGGATCAGATCGCCCCGCCGCCGCTCGTCAACCTGCGCATCGCGGGAGGTCCCTCCGTGTCGACCCAGATGTCGTTCATCAACGGCCGCTCGTCGCAGTCGCGGAGCTGGACGTGGGTGCTCCAGCCGATCGGGATCGGACGCGCGCAGGTGGAGCGGTCCAGGTGACGCTCGGCGGGAGCTTGGCCACCGCCGCCGCCATCCCCGTCGATGTGGTGCCGGGCAGCGTCGCGCCGCGGCCGCCGCCGCGATCGCTCGACCCGCTCGGCTCGAGCCCGCTCGAGGACTTCTTCGGTCGCGGCCGTCCGCGCGAGGTCAGGTGATGGTCGAGGCCAAGGCGAGCCGCACCGCCCTGTTCGTGGGTGAGCCACTGCTGCTCACCTACTACCTCTACACGCAGTCGTCGATCTCGGGACTCCAGTTCGCCGAGGTCCCGCAGTTCACGGGCTTCTGGGCCAAGGACCTCACCATCACCCGCACGCCCGACGGCGAGGCCGCCACGATGGACGGCGTCTCGTACCGGCGCTTTCCGGTGTTCTCCAGGTTGCTGTTCCCGACCCGCGCGGGACGCATCACCATTCCCGCCGCGACGCTGCGCATCGCCCTCTCGCCGCAGACACTCTTCGACCAGGGGTTCGAGGTGACGCGCGCCACCAAGCCCGTGACGATCGAGGTGAAGCCGATTCCCGAGACGCCGGGCTTCAGCGGCGCCGTGGGTCACTTCACCGCCAGCGCCGCGATCGACCACCCCATGGTCGCGCTCGGCGAGGCGGCGACGCTCCGCTTCAAGGTCGAAGGCCAGGGCAATCTCGAGTGGGTCGACGGCGGGCCGCCGCTCAGCGTGAACGGCGCCAAGGTCTATCCACCCCAGGTGAAGAGCGATCTCCACCTGGGACCGAGCGGCATCAAGGGCTCGCGCACCTGGGAGTTCGTGGTGGTCCCGCAGACGGTGGGCGCGCTCGAGATCCCGGCGCTCAGATTCTCGTATTTCGACCCGGCCACGTCGCGCATGGTCGAGACCAGGACCACGCCGATCTCGCTCCACGTCGGCGGCTCCGGGCCGGTGAGCGCGGTGCTCCCTCCGTCTCCGGTCTCGGAGGGCGCGGCGCGCGGCGGTCCACTGCGCCTGCGCACCGACCTCGGAACGACCGGAGCGCGCCCGGAGGTTCCAGGCCGGGCGGTCGGCGTGGTGGCCGCGGTCGCGTTGCTGCTCCACGGGCTGCTGTGGGGCGGCGACCGGCTCGGGGCGATCCTGCCGCGACCGGGCCGGCGTCCGGCGCCCGCGCGGCGCGCGGAGCGCGATGCGTGATCTCGAGCGCGTGGGTCGCGAGCCGATGAGCAAGGAAGCGGCGGCGGTCCTGATCGAGAAGACCCTCCACGGCGCGTTCGGCTCGCTCGACAGCGGCGATGGCGATGGCGAGCGCGAGCGCGCCGTCCGGACGCTGCTCGACGAGGTGCAGGCCGTGCGCTACGCGCCGCAGCTGGGAGACTATTCCGAGCGGCTGCGTGAGCTGGCGGCGCGGACCGCGGAGCTGGTGCGGAAGTGGGCGTGAGCGCGGTGCGACGGGTTCAGGCCCTGGCGATCGTCGCCCTCTGCCTGGCGAGCGTCACCGCGGCGGCCAAGCCTCCGGTCGAGCGCTTCCACGCCGCGGTCGAGCGGGCGCGCGCGGGCGATTATCCCGCAGCGACCGCGCTCTTCGACAGCCTGGCGCGCGCCGGCTTCGAGACGTCCGCCCTGGATTGGAACCGCGCCGAGGTCGCCGCAGCGCGCGGCGCTCCCGGCGAGGCGCTGTGGGCGTTGCTGCGGGCACGTGAGCTCGACCCCGGCGACCTTGCGGTCGGGCGCGAGATCGAGCGGTTGCGCGAAGGCGCCAACTTGGACCGCGCCGAGCTCGCGCCGGATCCGCTCGCGGCGGTCGCGCGCGCCGCGCGGCAGTTCCATCTCGACGAGCTGGCCTTGGCACTCCTGCTGCTGTCGCTGATCGCGCACGCCGCGCTCAAGTGGAGACCGAGCGCGCGCCGGCTCGCGACCGCGGCGTGGATCATCCTGGCGGTCGGATCGATCCTCGCGATCGTGCCGGTGGCCGGCGCCTTCGCCCGGCCGACGGGTGTCGTGGTCCGTCGCGGCGCGCCGCTGCTCGATGCGGCGTCGCCCACCGCCGAGGGCGTCGGCACGCTGCGCGAGGGTGAAGTGGTCCCGATCCTCGAGGCGAGCGGGGCCTACGTGCGGGTCGAGGATTCGTCGGGGGTGCGCGGCTGGGCGCTCGCCGAGGACGTGCGCGGGCTGGTGGGCGCGCCGCACGGCACCTCGTAGCGCATCACGCGTTTTCGGGGCCGCCGAGCTCGAGCGTCATCTCGATCATGGTGTGACGGAAGCCCAGCGAATCGAACAGGTGCTGGGCTCCGGGATTCCGGGCCGCGCTCTGCAGCACGACGCGCGGGGCGGCGTGGGCGCGCAGCCACTCGATCGCGGCGCGCATGAGGCGGGATCCCATGCCGGAACGCCGCGCGCGCTCGTCGACGTAGACGTCGTGGACGTAGCCGCACGGCCCGCGCAGCTCCATCCAGTTCATGCCCGCCAAGCTCGCGAACGCATATCCGAGCACCTCGCCATCGATCTCCGCGACCAGCACCACGGAGTCGGGCTCGTCGAGCTGCGAGATGAGGAAGCGCCCGTAGCCCTTCTCTGGTTGCTCGACCATGATGAAGCGCTGCGGATCCAGATCGTAGTGGAGCCGCATGAGCGCGCCGCCGTAACGGCTCCAGCGCCGCCTCGTCGGTCTTCGTGGCGGCGCGGATCCGGACTTCGCTCACGCGCTCACTTCGCGGCGTGCCCCGCGGGCGCGGCATCGATCAGCGTGACCTTCCCCGAGTCGAGGTCGTAGCGGGCGCCGACCACCTTGAGCGCGCCGGCGCGCACCCGTGCCGCGAGGTAGGGGCTCTCGGCCGTGACTCCTTCACCACGATGCGGACGTTCTCGATCATGGCGTTCTCGACCTTGTCGCCCGGCATCGAGGCGGTCGCCGCGACTGCGTCGGACATGGTGCGGATCAGCACCGGCACGTGGCTGCCGGTCGCCTCCGGGATTCTCGGTCTTCGCTTCCGCGCTGTGCGCGGCGCGGCCTCGACTGCCGCCGTGACCGCGCCGCACCGCTCGTGCCCGAGCACCACGACCAGTCCGCAGCCCAGGTGCTCGACCCCGTACTCGATGCTCGCGAGCACCAGATCGTCGAGACGATTGCCGGCCGTACGGACCACGAACAGGTCGCCGAGGCCTTGGTCGAACACGATCTCGGGCGGGACCGGAATCCGAGCAGCTCACCACCACCGCGATCAGGTGCTGGCCCTTGGCTCTCTTCCGCGCGCCGCGCGGGCGTCTGATTGGGATGAGTGAGCGCGGCGCTCGCGTAGCGGCGATTGCCGCCCTCGAGTCGCTCGAGCGACTGGGCCGGCGTGATCCCGGCCGCCTCATGGCCGTGGGCCGCGGACGCCGGGCTGGTGGCCGCGCGCGCCGAAGCGGCGAGGAGCAGCGCTCCGAGAACGACTACGAGCCGTGACTTCGTCGAGGAGGTCGATGGGTACATGATTCGCTCCGGTGGAGAGTGTGATGCGCAACGGGTCGTGCGCGAGTGCGGACCGGCGTTCGGTGCGCATTAGAGCAGGGAATCCACAGGGCGACAAGAACGGGAACCGCCGCACGAACCGCGTGGTACCACGGAAACGCGAAGGGCTTGCGTCGATTCTCGGAGTAGAATGCAAGCGTCAGGCGTGACCGGACCTCGACTCGGAGCATTAGAACGAGGAGGTGAGCAATGAACAAGACGCGCTCGGCGTCCACGATCCTGATGCTCGCCCTGGGCACGCTCTTCGCATGCGATCGCGCGCCGAATGCCCCGCGAGAACACCGGAGCATCGATCAGTGTCTTCAACAACGCCGCCAGTATCGATCCCATGGCCGGGAGGCGGGTGATCGACTTCGAGGACCAGCCGGTCGACGGGAGCATCGCCAATCCATTAGTGCTCGAGGGCGCGAGCTTCACGGATCCCGTCGATCTCAGGACCGGATTCTGTTCCTCGCCGACGTGCCAGCCCGACCCCGACAACGCTCTGGGAGGAAACACCTCATTGTTCCTGAATCCGGCGGGCACGATCGACTTCCCCGCCCGCACGATCATCGCCGCACTGACGATCGAAGGGATCGGGGCCAATCCGTTCCAGCTCAAAGTCACGGACTCGGCGGAGCAACACGAAGAGCGTGGATGGAGCGGGAGTGGAGTTCGGCGTCGCCACCGTCGGGTTCAAGTCTTCGAGCGGCATCTCGCGCGTCGAGATCCTGAGTGTGGGAGGGACCGGCGGTCCCCTGGCGATCTCGGCGGTGTCGTTCGTGCGTAGCCCGGCGCCGTGAGCTGACGCGAGGTCTCGACCTATCCCCTCCATGGGCAGAGCGCGCGCGCCAGGTGTTCTGCTCGTCGCCTTGGTCCTGCAGCTTGGGGCACGGCTCACGGCGCCGAGCGCGGACTCAAGCTCGCGGTCGGGGACGTCGGGATCGGCATCGGCGACGTGCGCCGCCTGGACGGGTTGCGGCTCAACTTCCGGGATCGCGATCTCGAACGGGTGCGCGGCGTGAACGCCACGCTGTGGACGCCGCACGAGGACCCGAGTGGAACCGTGCAGGGCATCGCCCTCGGGCTTCCGGTCACGGGCGCCGGCGCGATCCAGGGACTGGCCCTGGGACTCGGCCTCGGGACCACGCACGATATCTCAGGCCTCTCGGTCGCTCCCTCGGTCTCGGCGCGGGTGAGGATATCCGCGGGATCGCCGTGGGTGGGTTTGGCCTCGGCGCCGAGCAGCGACCTCCGCGGGATCGCGGTGGGCGGCCTCGGCGCCGGCGCCGGTCAGGACGTCATCGGGATCATGGTCGGCGGCCTGGGTGTCGGTGCCGGTGAGAACATCCGCGGCATCGCGATCGGAGGCCTCGGCGCCGGCGCCGGGACCAGGCATGGAAGGCCTGGCCGCCGGCATCGTGGGTGTGGGCGCCGGAGGCGCTTGCGCGGGATCGCCATCGGCGGCGTGGGGGTCGGTGGTGGCACCGAGGTGCGCGGTCTCGCGATCGGTGGAATCGGCGTGGGCGCCGGAACCGATCTGATCGGCATCGCGATCGGCGGCCTTGGCGTGGGCGCCGGAAGAGATCTGCGGGGCCTCGCCGTCGGAGGCTTGGCGGTCGGAGCGCCCAACGTCACCGGCATGATCGCCGGTCTCGTCGCCGGTGGAGAGAACGTGAGCGGTCTGGTGCTCGCTCCGGCGTGTTTCCAACGTCGACGCCAGCGGAACCACCCGCGGGCTGTCGCCTCAGCGCCTTCAACCACGTGAAAGGGAGTCAGCGGGGATCGCGCTGGGACTCCTGAACGTCGCCGGCGAGCTGCACGGCCTGCAGGTCAGGTGCTCAACATCGCGCGCAACAAGACGTCGCTCGCGGTGCTGCCGCTGTTCAACTACGCCAGGTAGCCCGCCGCTAGAAGCGCCGGCTCGCGCCGACCCGCCATCCGTTGCGACTCGCGTAGAGCATCGGCGTCCATCCCGCGGGCTCGAGTGAGCCCACGCCGTCCTCCGCGCGCCGCTCGGCGTTGCGCCGCACGATCGTGTGGGCGATCACCGTTCCCGTCACGGCCGGGAACAGCACGTCGGAGGGCCAATGGTTCTGGCTCTCGATCCGCTGCACCGCGCCGAGTGTCGCGGCGGCGTGAGAGCGTTGCGGTCACCGGCGCCGAATCGACGTGCTCCGAGACGATCGTGGCGATCTCGAAGAGGATCGAGGTGTGACCGGAGGGAACGACGTCCCCTGGTTGAACTCGAAGTGCCGCGGGCCCGAGGCCTTCGTACCGGGTGGGCGCGTCCGACCAGCGGCTTGAGATGTTGCGCAGGGCGCCGGCGATCAGATGCGATTCCATGCATTCGACCGGAATCTGGCGCAGCGGCTCGCTGCGGAACGCGTAGCCCAGCAGCGCCACGCCCGCCTTCGACCTTGAACGCGTCCGGCATGAAGCCGATCGGCACATAGCTGTCGGCGAAATCCATCAGCACCTTGAACGGCTGCTCGGTCGCGGTTGCGCTGCGTGGCGTCGTAGAGGTCCTGGTCGTACGCGTACGTCGTCGCGGTCGCGCCGAGCACGATGCCGGTGGCGAACGCCGAGCGCCGGTTCAGGCGCGTCGGGGACGAGAACGCCACCAGGGTGTCGGACAATAGATTTGAGCGTGCCTCGCTTGGCCCGCTGGTACAGACCGGGTGATTGCGACGGCTGGATGATGCAGGCGCGGCGGAAGCCGAATCGGCAATCGACGCCGTTCCAGAATCCACGGGAGCCGCGACCAGACGCCTGGCTCGCGAGCACGAACGCGACGACGCAAGCCATCCGCGTCGCGCCGAGGCTCGTGAGGAATCGACGGCAGACTTCGGAGATCGATCGACACGACGGCGAGTTTAAACAGGTTCAGGGCAAGACGACAATGGAACCTCGAGCTCGAGCTAAGGCCGCCAGCCGGCATGCGCGCGGTACGCAGGCACCACCGGGACCTTGGATTCACGCTCGATCATCCGCTCGGCGCAGCCATTGGAACCACTCGAGCAGCGTCTCGCGGCCGCGCTCCGCTCGTTCCTCCATGACGTAGCGCCTCGAGCCGGCGCCAGGACAGCAGCAACGAGCCGCTCACGGAAATCATCCACGAGCGCCAGATCGAGCTGGCGGCGGTACACGAGCACCCCGAGGCTCTCCCACGAGATCATCATCGCGTAGACGTGATTCATGTCCTCGCCGAGCCGCGCTTCGACCTCGGCGCGGGACAGGCCGGGGGTCCAGGTTGTAGACGAGACGCAACGCCTTGACGAAGTCCGGCGTCTGGATGAGGCGCAGGGATCTCCCGATCGCCACCTCACGCTCCGCTGGGCGCGACGCGCCAGGCGGAACTGCCCCATCGTGAACAGTGCACCCGCACGAACGTGGCGGTGGCGATCCGCTTGGAGGATGACGGTGATCGTCACGCGTGGCGCATTCTACGCGATGGCGTGTCGATCCGGCCCGGGCTGGAAACGCCAGGGCGGCGTCCTACGCGGACGTGCCCCAATGGCGAGGGTGGTACCGAGCCTGCTAGGCCTTGCGAACGTTCGCCGCCTGCAGCCCCTTCGGGCCGCGCCGCGTCGAACTCGAGCGCACGCCTTCGGCGACGCGTCTTGACGCCGTCGCCGTTGATGGCCGAGAAATGGACGAGCACGTCCTCGCCAGTCCGCCTGGGAGATGAAGCCGAAAGCCCTTCGCCTCGTTGAACCACTTCACAGTGCCACCTAGCCACTTGAAACTCCTTGTATCCGGGTCCGAAGACCCGCAGCTGCCGCGTAGCACGCCGCGGCCGCGTCCGGTCGACGTGACCGATGCCTCGATCGAGTGCAGGCGGCCATCAACAAAACCGCCAGAAGAGTCTCTGGCGGAATCTGACGTCGCTGACGGCACATCCACAGGCGACCGAAGACAGCGGCAGTATCGGCAAAACCTCTGAAGAAAGCCAGTGGAATGCGTGAGCTCAGCTCACGTTGCCAAGTCCGGGCGGGTGGCGAATGGTGCACGAAGGCAAAGCATGCGGACAGCCCGCCGCCGAAGCCGAACAACCCGAATCTCCTGCCCAACCAAGAGCTCGTCGGGATTCAGCGCCAGGGCCAACGGAATCGAGGCGCTGGTGGTGTTGCCGAACCGGCCGCCGAGCGTTGAGACACGCGACCGCGCAGCCCACGTTCGCGCCACATGCTCACGATCGACTCGTTGAGCGTGAGGTTGGCCTCGTGCACACGGACGAGGTCGAGGTCTTCCAGGCTCCACCCGGCCTTGGCCAGAGCGGCGTCGATGGCCGGTCCGCCCACGAAGGGGACGAGGATCTTGAACTCGCTGGCGCCGTCCATCGCCAGTCGGTTCTTCCGGCGGCGATCTCCTCGATGAGGCCATCGCGATCCTCCGGCAGGGCGCGGATGACGCTCTGCCGGCCGCCGTCAGGCCAACTCCAGAACTCGGATGGTGGAGAACCGTCTTCCCCCTGGGACAGCGGTGCGCGTGTGGCAGGGTGCTCGCGTCGCCGAGAACAGTGGCTGAAAGCTGCGGTCGCGCCGGATCGCGGCGCTCATGCGGTCGGCGCCGATCGGAGTGTCGTCGCGCAAGCCCGGCGCGGATCAGCGCGTAGCAGAACATCAACGATGTGACCCAGGTGCTGCAGGCCAGCGAGACGTCGGCGCCCACGATCTCGCGGGGCGCCGGTCGTGTCCGGAGAGCCGGAATGCCGGCCTCGTGCTGGAGGGTGCGGCGTCCGGCGGACTGCAGAGATGGAAGGCGTGACGCCGCCGAACACGATCGCATCGATGTCGCCGGGGCTCAGGCCCGAGCGCTCCAGGGAGGACGCGGGTCGCCTGGGCCGCCAGGTCGATAATGCCCTCCGTCGCGGCTGAATCGGCGCTCAGTGAAACCGATGAACCTTCGCACCCAGCGGTCGCTGGTCTCGAAACAGCTTGGCCACCTCGGCGCGGTCGACCGCCTTCTTCAGCGCGCGCTCCGCCACGCTCGAGTCGCAGGCGAGCCGCGGCACGGGCGTTAGCTCTGCCCTGCTCCGGCGCGTGCAGGGTTCCGTCGAGCCGCATGCCGCTGGGATGGAACTCACACACGCCCTCCCTCGATCTGAACGAGGGCGGTCACTTTACCTCACTCTGCCCTTCCGAGGCCAGCGTCTGTCGGAGCCTCGAGCCTCGGCTGCGAGAGTTCGTCATCATGCTACGGCGTGAGTGCCGAGGATGAGACTCCGCCGGGTTGGTGCCTGCCTCTGCCCTGCTGCCAGTGCCGCGGTGACCCAGCTAAGTCTCAGGGGAGCCCATCGCGCATGATGCAACCGCCGCCCAGGATAAGCGCTCGGTCCTCGGGACGTCCCGCCGCAACCCACCACCGGCGCGGACCCCGTGCCCGAGCGCGTCACCGCCGCACCTCGCCAGGCTCTTCTCGTTCAGCGCGCCTCCTCAACGCCACTGGTGTGCCGCATCCTCGAGCCCGAGTTCGCGTGGCCCGCCGTTGCCGGTGCTGGCGCAACGCGGTCGCCGCGCATGCGCCGCCCTCTTGCCGTTATCACCGGTCAACTTGCTTCTACCAAAAACGCGGGGATCCGCTCGCAAGGAGCGTGGATGTCGGCGTCTGGGCACGTGCGGCGATTGGGCGGCATCTGGCACCTGCCCCCGGGCCCCGGTCCGCCAGCGCTGCTGAGCCTTGTCAGGCTGGCTTGGCTTCCGCGCCGCCATCGCCGCGGTACTTCGCGCGACCGTTGCCGATCCCTTGTACGACGGGCCGACCAGCTTCTTGTCGGTGGCATGGCAGGCGAAGCGAGGCGTGCTTCTTGGCAGTTCTCTCGCTTGCGCGCGCAGGCGACGCTGCAGGTAAGGCCACGCCAGAGCGGCGACGGCGGCGAGTCTGTCGAGGCGTTTCATTCCGTTCTCCTTGAGAATCCTGGTGAGTGTTCCGAGCTCGGCGATGGGCTCGAGGCAGGTAACGCCCCGGCACACCCAGCCGTTGACCCTTCCCGGCCGGATCGGCTTGTCGAGCAGCGGCGGCAAGCCCGCCGTCCTCGTCGGGTATGGCGAGCAGGAGAGTAGCGGGAAGATATTCGCGCGCCAAGTGGGACATCCATGTCACCCAAGCGCCGTTTCGCTGCCGCGCAGGATCAGCGTGGTCGGCGGCTCGAGTTGCTCCGCGAGCGCAAGCGCCATCGCCGCGAAGCCGGCGGGATGCTCGAGCATCTGCTGGGGTAGAAGAGCTCAGATGCGCGCCGCGCCGCCTTCGAATAGCGCGTCTTGCCGGTCAGGGCGGCGAGCCGCTCCAGGGCCAGGGCGGCGATCGCGCTGATCCGACGGGGTCGCGTTGTCCTGTCCCGGCTTGGGCCGCAGGATCAACCGCTCGTGGTCGCGGCCTGGTGAAGAAAAAGCCGCCGTGCTCGGCATCCTCGAATTGCGCCAGCAGCGTATCGGCGAGCCGGCAGGCGAAAGCGAGATCGTCGCTCGAGAAGCGCGCCTGCAGCAGCTCGAGCGTCGCGGCGATCAGGAAGGCGTAGTCGTCGAGGTAGGCGTTGAGATGCGCGCGCCCGTCCTTGTAGGTCGCGAGCAGTGCGGTCATCGCGCCACAGCCTCTCGCGCAGGAATCCGCAAGCGCGGCGGCGCGGATGCGATCCAGTCCTCGCGGCCGAATACCCGCCCGGCGTGCGCCATGCCGCGGATGGCGGAGCGCGTTCCAGGAAACGAGGACTTTCTCGTCGCGCCCGGGCCGGATGCGCTGCTCCCGCGCCGCGAAGAGTTTCTGCTTTCGCGGCTTCGCGCCACGGGCGGGCGCGATCACGCGAGGTGCCAGTGCCGATTCTCGAAGTTCGGCGGCTGGTCGAGGCCGAAGTGCGGCGCGGTCGCGGCGTATTCCTCGGGCGACGAAGCCGCTGCACCTCTTCGCGATCCCAGACGTAGAACTTGCCCTTCCTCGCCCTCGCTGTCGGCGTCGAGCGAGGAGTAGTAGCCGCCCTCGGCGACTGCATCTCGCGCATGATCCAGCCCGCGGTTTCGGCCGCGCAGCGCTCGTAAGAGCGGCGCGCGCTTCGACGAGCCAGGCGTCGGCCAGCAGGCGCGAGCAGCGGCCCGTTGTCGTAGAGCATCTTCTCGAAGTGCGGGATCTGCCACTGCGCGTCGACGCTGTAGCGGCAGAAGCCGCCGCCGAGCTGGTCGTAGATGCCGCCCTCGCACATGCGCGTCAGCGTGGTGAGCGCGATCTCGCGCTCGCCGCGCCGCAGGCAGAGCTCGAGGTCGGTGGGATGGGAAACTTCGGCGCGCCGCCGAAGCCGCCGAACTGCGCATCGAAGCTGGCGCGCAGGTTGCCGATCATCGCGGTCACCGACGTCGCCGGACAGAGCGACCGGCCGGGCCGCCGGCTCCGGCAGCGTGCGGCCGAGCGCCGCCACCACTTCCGCATCCTGCGCCGCGATCTCGGCGCGCTTTCTCCTTCCAGAGCGCGGCGACGCGCTCGCAGAGATCGGCAAACGCCGGCATGCCGTAGCGCGGCTCCTTCGGAAAGTAGGTGCCGCCGAAGAACGGCGTGCCGTCGGGCGAGAGAAACATCGTCAGCGGCCAGCCGCCGGTGCGCCGCGCGAGCATCTGGTGCGCGCTCTGGTAGATCTGGTCGAGGTCGGGCCGCTCCTCGCGGTCGACCTTGATGTTGACGAACAGGCGATTCATCACCGCGGCGACCGCCGCATCCTCGAAGCTCTCGTGCGCCATCGACGTGGCACCAGTGGCACGCCGAGTAGCCGATCGAGAGCAGGATCGGCTTGTCCTCGCCGCGCGCCCGCGCAGAGCGCCTCGTCGCCCCACGGGTACCAGTCGACCGGGTTGCCGGCGTGCTGCTGCAGGTAGGGCGAGGTTTCGCCCGCGAGGCGGTTCGGCAGCCTACTTGATCGGCTTGGTGAAGGGGAAGACCTTGGTGAAGCCGAGGATGTCGGTGAGCAGCAGCACCAGGAAGACGATCAGATGCGGCGGTGATCAGCGCGCCGACGCCGGCGTCGCCGCCCGCCGGCAGGCTGTCGATCTGCGCCGCGAGCTGCGCGGCTTCCGCGTCCGTCAGCGCGGCGATACGCGCTTTGGCTTGCTCGATACTCACGCCATGCGCCTGGAGCTGGTTCTGCACTTCGACGCGATCCAGAACGCCGAGCAGCTGGCTGCGGTCGGTCGGCGTAGCGATCATCACTGCCTGCGTCGTTCCGGTGAAGCAGATCACGACGAGCATTGCGATCAGTCGTTTGAACATGGGACTCTCCTTTGTCCAACTAACTTAACATCCCTGCCTCATGGCCGACCACCGTGCCGACGAGGTCCTGCGTTTCTGGTTCGGCGATGGCGCCGAGCGCGGCAAGGCGCACAAGCGCTGGTTCGAGAAGAATTCCACGTTCGACGCCGAGATTCGCAGCCGTTTCCTGCCGCTCTACGAAGCAGCTTGCGCGGCGCAACGACTGGCTGTCGTACGGCCGGGCGACTGCCTCGCGCGGATCGTCGTGCTCGACCAGTTCCCGCGCAACATGTTCCGCGGCTCGCCGCGCGCGTTCGCCGCAGACCCGCTCGCGCTCGCGGCCGCGAAGCATGCGGTGGCGAAGGGCTTCGACGGTGGCCTGCTGCCCGTCGAGAAACAGTTCGTCTACCTGCCGTTCGAGCACAGCGAATCGCTCGCCGACCAGGAGCGCGCCTGCGACGCTCATGAAGCCGCTCGGCGACGACCTGTACGACTGGGCGCTGCGCCACCAGCGGATCATCGAGCGCTTCGGGCGCTTTCCTCACCGCAACGAAATCCTCGGCCGCGCGAGCACGCCGGAGGAAATCGAGTTCCTGAAGCAGCCCGGCTCAGGTTTCTAAGTCGGTCACGGCTCCCGAGCGAGCGCGGTCGAGACCAGCTTCGCGGTATTTCGCCAGCAAGCCCGCGCGTGTGGCGCGGCTTCGGCGCCTTCCACTTCTTGCGGCGCGCAGCGAGCTCCTTCGCCGGCACGTTGAGCTGCAGCAGGCGCTTCTTCGCGTCGATGGTGATCGAGTCGCCCTCTTTCACCAGGGCAATCGTCGCCGCCGACGTACGCCTCGGGCGCGACGTGGCCGACCACCATGCCCCAGGTGCCGCCGGAGAAGCGCCCGTCGGTGAGCAGGCCGACCGACTCGCCGAGTCCCTGGCCGATGAGCGCGGACGTCGGCGCGAGCATCTCCTGCATGCCGGGCCCGCCCTTCGGCCCTTCGTAGCGGATGACGAGCACGTCGCCCGGCCTGATCTTCTTCGCCATGATCGCCTTCATGCA
>ERZ1370068.3343-contig-2456_pt1 | contig 94990 bp, 105 predicted proteins | sample MGYA00561227_ERZ1370068 | MGnify/ENA primary metagenome ERZ1370068 (study PRJEB38410, sample SAMEA6850437) | metagenome | study: Metagenomic assessment of the ecological functions of the soil: analysis of the soil microbiota associated with the... | reverse complement strand
CCTTCGTCAGGACCAGCTCGATCGACGCCTTCGTGGCGACCAAGCGACTGTCGAAGACCAAGCGCGCGACGCTGGACTATCTCGGCGTCGGCGATCCCGTTCTTTCACGGCGCGCGCTGCCCGCGACGGCCTGGGCGCCTTGCCGCAGCTGCCCGAAACGTCGGAAGAAGTCGAACGGGTGGCGAGCCTGTTCGCCAAGCGCAAAGGTGCGCCTCGCTGCGGCGCGAGGCCGCCACCGAGGAGGCGTTCCGGCTGCAACCCTTGTCGGAATTCGATGTCGTTCATTTCGCGACGCATGGCCTGGTCAGGCAGGAGCTGCCCGGCTTGCAGGAGCCCTCCCTGGTGTTCACGCCCGATCCCAAGGGCGATGCCTTCAACGACGGGCTGCTGACCGCCTCGCAGATCGCGGCCCTGCCGCTCAGGGCGCGCCTGGTCGTCCTGTCGGCGTGCAATTCCGCGCGATACGAACCGTCGATCATCGACAGCGGCATCCAGGGCCTGGCGACCTCGTTTGCCATCGCCGGCGTGCCCGTCGATGATCGCCTCGCTGTGGCCGATCGAAAGCTCGCTCGACGCGCGATCTGATCATCGACGTCTTTCGCACCGCCCGGCGGCGGCAGTCGCGATCGCCGACGCCCTGGCGCTGGCGGTGCGCCGGCATCTCGACGGACCGGCGCCGCGACCGCTGCTGCATCCGCGCTTCTGGGCGGCCCTGGTGGTCCTGGGCGACGGCTCGATGACGCTCGACGCCGCCGCCAGGCCAGTCCGCGCGACCTTGGACCGTTTGCGCGCGGTCAATCCGTCGGAGGACGCAGGAGATCCTGTCCGGCGGCGCCTCTGGACGACGACTTCGCCACCTCCACGATCGGCGCCTGGAACGGCAAGCGCTCGCCCTCGCTGATCCGGCGCCAGGCGATCGACGGCACGACGAAGTGGGAAGTCGCAGGATCAGCGAAATCGGCGCCGGCCTCACGGCGGCAACGACAGCAGACGATCTACGCCGGCGGGTATCTCTCGTTTCCGCAAGGGGCATCGTTTGTCAACGTACCGGTCCTGCGCGCGCTCGGCCCCGATGGAAAGGTCCTGTGGTCCCATCGGCTGCCGGGCGGCCCGCAAGGCGCGATGGTCATGGGCACTGGCCGCTGCACCGGATCAATCTGCGCTCGCGCTGGTCGGTCCCACACTTCGGTGCAGCAACGGGGACCGACTTTTCGTTGATCGCGTGTCGATGGCGCCGGATCGGAAGTCGCGCGTCTGCCCATCGCGCTTGCCGGTGACGCGCGCAGCGCGAGACTCTCCGGCTATCTCGACCGTCGACAGCGCCGCGGGCCTGGCCGTCATCAATCGCGGCGCACGCCCGATGCGAACAGCCCCGCGGCTACAATGGCTTCGGCGTCCTCGAATTCTGCTGTCGAAGGCGACGCCGCCGACATCGTCCTGGTCGACCTGCCGGAGCTCAAGGAGCGGAAGCGGCTGCGGATCGACCGCTTCCGGGCCAACAGCGCGCTGGCCGTGAGGACGGCTGGATCGTGGTGGGAGACGCCCGAGGACGATTGCCATCAGGAGACGCACGCCGCGTGCCTACGCCGTCGGCAACGACGGTTCGGTCGCGCTGCTGTGGCGCGACGCATCGCCTTTCAACACCTTCGGGCGCGGCATCCGGAAAAGCGCCGGCGGCATCGAGATCGTCGGTTACGCCCAGCGATCGGTCGCCATTCACGAGGAGGCGCCGGGTCGTGAAGGCGCCCGATTTCAGCAAGAAGCGCCTGCGGCAACGAGGCCTACGTCTCGGGCGAGGTCTTTTCCGTCCGCTTGTCCGAACAGGGCGTGGAGGAACGGCGGGACTTCGTCGAGCGCGGGCTTCCCGATCATTCCCATGGGGATGGCCTCGATCGGGCGAGCGGAGCGCGCATCTTCGGGACGGTCGGTTCGCGGCCCTCGTGGATGAAGCACTGACCTACCTTTCCTCCCTCGTTCTATAGCGATCGGCGTTTAGCCGCTTCGCGGCCAGCCCAGGCGCCCGCAAGGGGCGGAGGGGTCATGAGCATCAGCACTGACGCCCATGGCCCCTGAGCGCCTGTGAAGGCGCGTCGGCGTATAGGCGCCGCCACCTCCTCAGCTGCTGGGGAGGCAAACGATCATCCGAGATTGACAGCAAATCGTCTTTGCGCCAATTTTTGGCCTGGGTTATCGACCTGCTGGTTGCACCCTCGCGGGAACGGTGAACGTATCGACGCCCTTATCGGCCTTCCCTTTGCCCGAGCGACCGGGTCAGCAACGCAACCACCTGACACGCCTGGTTCGCTCTTGCAGAGGACGAGAGTCCATGCGCGATTTTCGCGATGCCAAGGCCATGGCGCAGACCCTGCGCGACTCCCTGACCACCAAGGCCGTCACCATCAGCCACAGCGAGAGCCTGGAGCTGGTCTCGAAAATGCTGGGCGTTGCCGACTGGAACACTGCCTGTCGGCCCTGCTCCAGGCCAACCGGCGTGACGCCGGCGTTTCGGTCGCAGAACGCCCGACAGGGACGGCGAGCTACCCGGCCGTCGCCCGCTGAGGGACTGTGTTCCCTATCCCGGAATCGACCTTTCCGTTTTTATCGGACGGGACGAAGACCAAGCAGGCCCTCAACCAGCGTTCGAACGCCAAGCGGGAGGTCGCGCTGGCTGTCCAAAAGGGAATCGACCGTTGACGAGCCTGGATTTGACGATGTTTACGAGATTGGCGCCCGCCCGGTTGTTAGTGACCTTGAACCGCTGCCCGGATGGCACATTGAAGGTCATGGTGCAGGCGCAGCGGCGCGTCGTGATCTCCCGCTTCACGGGCGAGGCCGATGCGTACAAGGCTGAAATCGCCGACGTCAGCGAGGGACCGATCCCTGATGCGCCTGAACTCATCCAGAATGCCGTCGAGCGGTTCAAAAGGCTACGGGCGGCCCGCGACTCGGTACGCCGCAGACTTGGGCGTACCTCGATCAAATCCGCGATCCCTGACGGCTTGCCGACATTATCTCCCTCTCATGGCCCTGCCGATCAGCGACAAAGCAGGTGCTTGTTGGCGACCCTCGATCCTGTGATGCGACCCAAGCGGGTCGACGGCCTGATAACGAACGTTTCGGCGCTCTCGTCTTCCCCTGACGTCGAACTGACGAAGCGTCGAGCCCTCGACTACGCCAATCAGCGACATCATTCGTACGCGACGCTGGAGCATCTCCTGCTCGCCCCTGATCGACGACGCAGAGGCTTGTGCCGTCATGCGGGCCTGCAACGTCGACCTCGGCGCGCTCAGGGGCAGATCCTCCTCGGCTACCTCGAGAAAGGGTTGAAGAGCCTGGTGACCGAGGATGCCGTGTAGACGCCGAACCGACCCTTGCGCTTTCTACCGCGTGGGTCTGCGCGCCGGGTTCAGTGCGCAGCGAGGTCTAGGCCTGCCCTGCGGTAACCGGCGCAAATACCTTCTTGTCCATACTCCTCGAAACGCAAAGTCCCGCTGCACGCTATCCGGGTGAACAAAGCAGTGCTCCCGCGGGCCGTGTGCGGCCGAGGCTGTCGCTCGGGGTATCGGCAAAGCGAGCCTGAGGAGCTGGGCGCGGTGTGGCGGCAAGCGTGGGCGGCGGCGCAGCGAGCCTTGAACAGGGGCAGGTGAACAACGCCGTCGCGTTCGGAACGGGAGGCGGCCATCCGTCAGTACTATGACGGCATGGTCGAAGGAGGAGGATGCGCGGCTCGAGACCTATCCTTTCGAGTTCGAGGTGACGATCCGGCTTCATCACGAAATACCTCGATCGCGGCGCACGCCTGCTCGATGCAGCCTGCGGGACCGGACGCTATGCCGAGGCCCTTCTGGCGGGCGGGTTCTGCGTCGGCGCCAGCGACCTCGCCGATGCGCAACGTCCGCGCCCGCGCGGCAACGCGCCTCGGCGGCAAAGGCCTCGCGGCACATCTGCAGTTTGTCCGCCAGGGCAACGCGCTCGACGCGTCGACCCGATGCCGGAGGGCCGTGGGACGGGGATTCTCGCTGCTCGGACCCTGCTATCACCCGCCCGAGCGGCAGGATCACCGGGTCGCCCGTGTTGCAGCACGCCTGTGCGCACCTGGCGCCTCGGCGGCTTGCTCTGCGTCGGTTTTTGCTCTCGCGCATCGCCGCCGTCTGAGTGGGGGCTGGAGCATCGGCCGGAGGCATCCGGAGACCGAAGCGGTCCGAACGGCTGCCTGGCACGCGGCACCGGGTTCAACTTCGCCCTGACCCGGAAGATGGCGCCTCGCCCAGTATTGCCATTTCTTGCGATCCCGGCAGAGCTGCCAGCGCTCTTTGCCGATGCCGGACTGGCGGTCGGACACGTCTGGCGACCGAGGGCCCGTTTGGCGGGCGGGTTGCGTTTCCGCGCCTTTGAGCGACCCGTTCGCGAGGCGTGGCTGCAATTCATATTGCACAAGAGGAGCCGACTGCGGGCTGGAGCGCATCCCGGTCGTGGCGCAAAGGAATGACGGGGTTCCATCCGCCAGCCATCGTCCTGGCGAACGTCGCCGATCTTGTTGAAAGAGACGCTCACACGCTTGCTGCCGGCGATCACCTCGGCAATAAGCTCGGCCGTTGTCGAAACCTTCCGGCAGGTTGAGCGATCGGGACCGTGCCGCCAGCCGGGACATTCTGCCCCGTCACGAGCGCACCGCCCGCCGACGTCAAGGTTGCGGTGCCGTCGAGGATGGTTCCCAACAGTGGGTCCCGGTGGTAGCGGGCGCCGGATATAAATGATGTACGACGACAACGCCATTGCCGATGTACATGGCGCGACCTGCCGGCAACGCCTTGGTACCGCATTTGGTAGAGCGCTCATGCAGGCTCCCGTGTTTGACTATCGAACGCTTACGCCACCGGACGCGAAGGCCAACACACCTTGCGATAGATCACTTTCCATAGGCAATGCCCGATTGGGGCGAATCTCGCCTGATGTCGGCGGTGCGGATGACTGGTGCTGGGGCCTCGAGCTCGCTCGCCGTGAAGGCGGCGAATTCGGGTGTCGTGAAGTCGCGCGAGCCGCCCAGGGCGTCGAGCTTGGCCGCGGTCTCGGGCGAGGTGCCGGCGGCGATGATGTCCCCGGTTGAGCTTGAGCACGATCTTCGCGCGGCGTGCCCTCGGGCGCATAGAAGCCCGACCAGGTCGTGAACACGAGCGCCGGCAGCCCTGGCCTCGGCCGTCGTCGGCAGCGTCGGGCATGGACGAGCAGCGCGGTGGGCTGCGTCACCGCGATCGCCCTGGCGTAGCCGTTGTCGGCCATGCCCTTGGCGCCCACCAGGTCGATGATGCCAGTGAAGCTGAGCCGGCCGCTCTGGATGTCGTTGATGGCCTGCTGGTTGTTCTTGCTAGCCGACGAACAGCGCGTCGGAGCCGATCAGCATCTTGTAGAGCTCCGTCACCACCCGCGCCGAAACGGCGCCGGCGCCGAAGGCATGCTTGCCGGGCTCGGCCGCGAGCTTGGCCGTGAGCTCGGCCAGCGAATTGACGCCCAGCCCCTTGTGCACCAGCACCACCATCGGCACCAGGCTGAAGCGGGTGATCGGCTCGAAGTCCTTGATCGCGTCGTAGCCCAGCTTGTCATACAGCGAGGGATTGCCGGCGTGCGTCATCGACGAGGTGGCGAGCACGGTGTAGCCGTCGGGCTTGGCGCGCATCACCGCTTCGGCGGCGATGATGCCGTTGGCGCCGCCCTGTTGTCGATCAGCACGGGCTGGCCCCACATCTGCGGCGAGCTTGTCGGCCACGATGCGCGTGCTGATGTCGGTCGAGGCGCCGGGCGGGAACGGCACCACGAAGGTGACCCGGCCGCTGGGAAAGGCCTGCGCCCGCGCCGGTTCCCGCACGCCCGCTGCGGCCAGCGCCAGCCAGCAGCGGCCGCCGTCCGAGCTTCATCGGTCCGCTTCATGTCTGTCCTCCGGAGATTTCCTTTTGCGTTAAAACGCGCCCGCCGTCCCCGTGCGCTACTGGGAGTTGCGATAGAATAGGTGGTCATCCTGTCCGGCATTGCCGCCGCCCGATGCGCGCATTTGAAAAAGAGCAACAGGGGTAAAGAGGCCAACGACACCACCGGGGCAAGCATGGAAGACCAGACGCAGAAGAACGTTTGGGAAGCTTCGTCAAGCCAGTCGGCATCATTGCTGCGGCGGCGCTTGCTGCGGGAGCTGCGGTTCTAGGCGCGAATCACTTCCGGTGCGCCACCAAAGACAGGATGTCGACCGTGCTGCGGAGACCGGCTCGGAATTTTGCCGCTGGTTGGCCTGGTGTTGTCGGAATATCCAGCGCTTGGCGCTGCGGCACCGAGCCGCAATCCGAGGAAGATCCTGAAGAACCCGGTGAAGGGGTGGCCTGACTGCAGCAACAGGTTCGGAACCGAAATCAGGCAGCACATGTTATTCCAGCGCTGCGCAATGCGGATGATGCTTGCCCTGCGTTGCAGGGTTCACCAGGTGCTTGCTGCACCTCCAAACCGTCAATCCAAACCCGCTGCCGGGACTTTGACTGGAAGGCCTCCCGCACCCCGGCTGCTGACGCCGAGGGCCTGGCGCTTTCAAGAGAGCGTTGGCCCTGCAGGAAGCCGCATATCGCACAGGTAAAAGCCGCGACGGCACCGCGTGGACAGCTCTTCCCGATCAAAGAAGCAGTGAAACTACTGGCTGAGGCGGGCTTCACACGGGCGGGACGTCGAGCGGCTTGCCAGGCTCGACAAGCGAGCTGTCGCTGAAGGGTGCGCTGTTATCGTCAAATTCCTATTCTACGTCCGCGCGAATTCCGACTGAGCGTGGCGGTCCATTGGCGAGATGGCTGCTGATTTCAGGACCACATGACCGGTTGCAGGCAAAGCAGGCGGGTCAATCCACGGACAATAACGTACTCCGAGACCGGCCCGCTGCGGGGCGCCTGGGGCATGACCGCCCTGATCTTCCTCTTCATGCTGATCAACTTCGCCGACAAGATCGTGGTCGGGCTGGCCGCCAAGCCGATCATGGAAGAGCCGAAACTCTCGCCGCGCGATCTCCGGGCAGCTGCGGGCTCGTCGTCCTTCTTCCTGTCGGCGGTCTCGCGCCGTGGTGGTGGGCTTCGTCGCCAACCGCTTCCAGACCCGCCACGCGCTCGCTGGCCATGGCCCTCGTCTGCGGGCGCTGGTGCAGTTCCCGATGCTGGTCGACGGCCAGCCCAGTGGGTGCGCTGGTCGCCTGCCGCATCGTCTTCGGCATCGCCGACGGGCCGTCGAGCCCGATCGCCACCGACGCGCGTCTACAAATGGTTCCCCGATCTCGCAGCGCGGCATCCCGACCGCCATCGTCGCCCAGGGCCTGGCCTTCGGCGTCAGTCCTGGCCGTGCCGACGCTCAACTGGCTGATCGTCGAGCGCTCCTGGCACTGGGCGTTCGGCGCGCTCGGCCGTGCGTCGGCCTGGCGTGGGTCGTGCTGTGGCTGGTCTTCGGCCGCGAGGGCACGCTGGTCGATCCGCCGGTCGGTGCGACAGCGGCGCCGGCGGTCGAGCGCATCCCCTGCGCGCTACCTGATCTTCTGCCCCAGCATCGTCGCGGTGTGCTGCGCGGGCTTCGCCTGCTACTGGGGCCTGGCGCTCGGCTCCTCACCCGGTTCACCGCCTACCTGATCGACGGGCTGGGCTACAGCCACGACGACCGGCGGCGACCTCAGCATGCTGCCCTGGATCTTCGGCATGGTGGCGGTGCTGCGCGGCGGGCTGATCTCCCAGCACCATGCAATCGCGCCGGCGTGTCCGAGCCGCCTCAGCCGCGGCGTCTTCGCCGGCGGCACGGTGACCCTGGGCGGCTGCCTAGTGCCCTTCGTCGTCGCACATGCCCACGCCCGGGCTGAAGCTCGCGCTGCTGGTGGCTGGGCACGTCGATCGGCGCCACGATCTTCGTCGTGCTGCCGATGATCGTCTGCGAGCTCACGCCGCAGACAGCGCGCCGCCATGCTCGCCATCGCCAACTCCGCCGTCGGCCTGGCCGGCGTTCTGGCGCCGCTGGTCATGGGCCGCCTGGTCAGAAGCCATCCCCTCGCCGACGCTGGGCTACGAGGAGGGCTTCGTCGTCGCTCGGCATGCTGCTGGTGGCCGGCGGCGTCGTCGGCATGCTGTTCATCCGGCCCGAGATCGACCGCCAGACGCTGGCGCGTCACGCCGTTGCCGCACCAGCCGCGCAACCGGCCCTGACTCCGGCAAGGCGATGGCTGCGCAGGCGACACGCTAGTCGCTCGCTCCCGCGTGCTGCGCTTTCGCCAAAGCCACTGCTCCTCCATCACCGGGGCCAGCAGCTTGGCCGCCAGCGCGTTGGCCTTGACGTCCAGTGATGATCGCACGCGTGATAGTAGCTGCTCCAGTCTTCCGGCATCGGCGGCGAGCACCGGCAGGAGAGTCGACGTAGGTGAAGCCCAGCTCGCGGCTCATCTGCGCAAACCAGGACGGCAAAGGCGGCTGCCCGCGGTCCTTCAGGTTGAGCAGGTCGCGCAGCATCGGAATGGTGACGATGACGACCGGACGCCCCGCGGCGGCGCGCACCGGCGATCCAGCGTGTACGTGATCGCCTGATCGGCCCGACCGTAGTCAGTAGAACGACCGCACCTCCTTGGTGAGCGGCTCCGCCGCCTGGACGATCTGGTCGTCGATCACGGTCCGGAAGCGATGGATGGCATAGGCCCGACGCGCCGCGCGCGCGGTCATGGTGTCGTTCCACAGATACTCCAGTGCCAGCCCTGGCCGGCCTGCGGGGACGTCGAAATAGGCCTTGTTGAAGTGCACCAGCTCGTAGCCGCCGTCGGCGCCGACGAAGTACTGGCCGATAGCGGTTGTAGAACGCCTTCTGGCCGATCTCCCAATTGCTGTCGGTGAAGTCGTTCTCCGGGAGAAAGCCGACCAGGACGACGTCGTGGGCGAAGCGCTTCGCCAGGGTCTGGTAGACCAGCAGATACTGAACGGGGCCGAAGGTCTGCGACGTGGCGAAGTTCATATGCTCGACGCCGGTCATCGTCTCGAGACGGTTGGACAGGCGCTCCGGCGTCTCGCAGCGTGTAGCCCTCCATCATCAGATCGCCCAGCACGACCACCCGGGGATCGTCGGACTGTGTCGGACCGCTCGCGTCGATCGCGCCATAGGAGTTCGTCGCATAGGTGACCCTGAAGCACGATTTTTCGTGGCGTGTATGGTGCATTCGAGCGGCGCCAGACGCCGAAGTCGAGGTTCATGTCGGCCCAGAAGCCGTTCAGCGGGTTGATATCGATTTCGATCCATCCGACCTGCGCCGCCGCCTGCAAGCCGAATTCGAGGAGCAAGGCAGAGGCCAAGATCGCGACAAGGCAGACCGAAGCATTCTTCAGGGTATCTGCTCGGCATCCTTGCGCCCGCTCCGGTCAAAGACAGCCGCAATCTATTCGCGGCGTCGGGCGCCTCCAGTCACGCCACTTCACCTTCTCCGGGAGGACGAATGCCGGCGGGGCGCGCCGTTACTTCATCGCCCGTGCAGCCAGCGCGAGGTTGATTTCCTTGCGCCGCGTTCTTGCCTCCTGTCTCATGGCATCCGAAGCCCGCCATAACGGGCACCGGGAGTAACGCCCAAAGTGGCAGAGGCAAAAGTGACAGTGGTAAACCCGACCGCCCAGGATCGCCCGCTCAAGGGCGCGTGGGGCATGACCGCCCTGCTCTTCCTCTTCATGCTGATCAACTTCGCCGACAAGGTCGTGGTCGGGCTCGCCGCCCAGCCGATCATGGCCGAGCTGCAATCTGACGCCCGAGCAGTTCGGCCTGATCGGCTCGTCGTTCTTCTTCCTGTTCGCCGTCTCCGCCGTCGTCGGTGGGCTTCGTCACCAACCGCGTGCAGACGCGCCACACGCTCGCTGGTCATGGCGATCGTCTGGTCGCTGGTGCAGTTCCCGATGCTGGGCACGGTCAGCCTCGAGGTGCTGATCGCCTGCCGCATCGTCCTGGGCGCCGGCGAAGGGCCCGGCGGCGCCGGTCGCCACGCATGCCGATCTACAAATGGTTTCCCGATTCGCTGCGCGGCCTGCCGACCGCCATCATCGCCCAGGGCTCGGCGCTCGGCGTCATCATCGCCGTGCCGGCGCTCAACTGGATCATCGTCAACTATTCCTGGCACTGGGCGTTCGGCGCGCTGGGCATCGTCGGCCTGCTGTGGGCCGTGCTGTGGCTGATCTTCGGCCGCGAGGGCACGCTGGTCGATCCGCCGGTCAGCAGCACGGCCGGCGGCGGCGAGCGCGTGCCCTACCGCTACCTGCTGACCTGCCCCAGCATCGTCGCCGCCTGCTGCGCGGGCTTCGCCAGCTACTGGGGCCTGGCGCTCGGCCTCACCTGGTTCACCTCCTATCTGGTCGGCGGGCCTGGGCTACAGCCAGAAGGTCGGCGGCAACCTCAGCATCCTGCCCTGGATCTTCGGCATGTTCGTGGTGCTGGGCGGCGGCTGGATCTCGCAGCGCCTCAAGAAGGCCGGCGTCTCGAGCCGCCTCTGCCGCGGCGCCTTCGCCTCCGCCACCGTGATCCTGGGCGGCTGCATCCTGCCGTTCGTCGGCAGCATGCCGACGCCCGAGCTCAAGCTCGCGCTGCTGGTCGTGGGCGCGCGCGATCGGCAGCACGATCTATCGTCGTGATCCCGATGATCGTGAGCGAGCTCACGCCGCAGCCGCAGCGCGCCGCCATGCTCGCCATCACCACCTCGGTGGTGACCGCTGGCCGGCGTGATCGCCCCGCTCGCCATGGGCGCGATGATGCAGAACGCCGCCATCGCCGATGGCGGGCTACGAGCGCGGCTATCATCATCCTGGGCGGCCTGCTGCTGGCCGGCGGCCTGATCGGCCTGCTGTTCATCCGCCCGGAGACTCGACCGCAAGCGGCTGGCGGCGCACGCCGTCGCCCTGCCGCCTCTGCAGCCGGCCCGCGCCTGATCAGAGGAGGATCGCATGTCCCATTCGCTCTGCCGCCGTCCGCTGCTCGCCGCCCTGCCGCTCGCTGCCGTCGCTGATCAGCGCGCGCCGCCCGCGCCGAGGGCGAGCTTCTGAAGGTGCAGAAGCGCACCTTCACCACCAAAGACTTCAAGCTCGAAAGCGGCGCCGTGATGCCCGAGATCACGCTCGCCTACGAGACCTACGGCACGCCTGGCGCCGGACGGCCGCAACGCCGTGCTGCTGACCCACGGCTACACGTCGAGCCAGCACATGGCGCGGCCGCTACGGCGAGAGACGGCGCCGAGGGCTCGTGGGACGGGCTGGTCGGACCGGGCAAGGCGATCGACACCGACCGCCTGTTCGTCGTGTCGTCGAACATGCTGGGCTCGTCCTACGGCTCGACCAGCCCGGCCATCACCAATCCCGCCACCGGCAAGCCCTACGGGCCCGGACTTTCCCGACATCACCCTGGTCGACATCGTCAGCGCGCAGAAGGCGCTGCTCGATCGCCTCGGCGTCAAGCATCTGGTCGCGGTCGCCGGGCCGTCGTTCGGCGGCTACCAGACCTTCCAGTGGGGCGTCAGCTATCCCGACTTCATGGACGGGCTGGTGGCCGGTCGTCAGCGCGCCCAAGGGCTCGGGCGGCGAGGCGGCGGTGAAGTCGCTGGTCGACGTCCTGGCCGAGGACCCCAACTGGAACGGCGGCTGGTACTACGACAAGGGCGGCATCGCCGGCATCCTGACCGAGATGCGCGTGGCGACGCTCAAGCGCTACGGCATCGACGAGCAGCTCGCCGCGCAAGTTCCCCGACAAGGCGGCGCGCGAGGCCGAGATCAGCAAGCGCGCCGAGACCTGGGCCAAGGTGCTTCGACGGCAACTCGCTGGTCGTGCTGCGCAGGCGCTCGGTGCGCTTCGACGCCGAGAAGGACTTCGCCGAAGATCAAGGCCAAGGTGCTCTACGTGCTGTCGCGCACCGACAAGCTCTTCCCGCCCTCGATCGCGCCCGACGTCATGGCCAAGCTCAAGGCGGCCGGCGTCAGCGCCGACTATTTCGAGATCGACAGCGACTTCGGCCATTCCGCCTCGGGCCTCGACGCCGCCAAGTGGGCGCCGCGGCTCAGGGCCTTCATGGCGACGTTGGATAAGCGCAGCCAGCTCTTCACCGCGCCGGCGGTGAGGCCGGACGACATGTACTTGCGGAAGGCGTAGTAGATCGCCGCCGGCGGCAGGGCGTAGATGAAGCCCGCCGTCATCAGCAGCTCCCACGGCGAATCGTCGGCCGACAGGAAGTTGCCCAGCGCCACCGGCAAGCGTGATCGCGGTCTCGCGCGACAGCAGCAGGAAGGCGTAGAGATATTCGTTCCACGCCAGCAGCAGCGCATAGGTGCCGACGGCGATCAGCGACGGCACCATCAGCGGAATATAGACCAGGCGGAAGAGCTGCAACGGCGAGGCGCCGTCGATCAGCGCCGCCTCGTCGAGCTCGACCGGCAGCTTGTCCGAGGCCTGGCTGCAGGATCCAGATGGCGTAGGGCGAGGCGACCGTCACCATCGCCAGGATCAGCGCCCAGTCGTTGTTGAGCAGGCCGTACATGCCCATGGTCTTGTACATCGGCACGGCGAGGAAGGCGGCCGGGATGAAATAGGTGAACAGCGCCAGGTTCATCACCAGCGCGCCCGCCCTTCATGCGCAGCCGGCTGATGGCGAAGGCCGCGCGCGCTGGCGATCAGCAGGGTCAGCACCGCCGGTGGCGCACCGAGATCGCCAGCGAATTCCAGCATCTGCAGCCAGAAATGATAGAGAAAATGGTGCTTCTGGCCGAACACGATCTCGAAATTGCGCAGCGTCGGATGGTCGGCCAGAGCTGGCCGGAGAAGGCCGCGTCCTTGGGCGAAATCGCGAACAGGAACATGTGGTAGATCGGGATCAGGGTCCACAGCAGGACCGGGATGCCGATCAGCAGCAGCGTCGCCTCGGTGCTGACGCCGCGCATGAGCTTGGCGCGCGTCATCGCGACAGCCGCTTCATCATGAAGAACACCAGCGGCAGCACCAGCGGCAGGGCGCACACGATCGACGCCATCGCCAGGCCGACCTGGTCGAGCCGCAGATAGCGGATGCCGAGCGTCGCCAGCACGTGGGTGAGATCGGCCGGGCCGCCGCCGGTCAGCAGGTAGACGCTGTTGAAGTCGCCGACGCGTGAAGATCATCGAGAGCAGGGTGCAGGTGACGATAGAGCGTGCTGATCGACGGCCAGGTGATGAAGCGGAAGCGGTGCCACGGCGCCGCGCCGTCGACCGAGGCCGCCTCGTAGAGCTCGCCCGGGATGGCGAGCCGGCCGGCGAGCAGGATCAGCGTCCAGAACGGCAGCGACTTCCAGATGTGCACCACCATCGCGAGCGACAGCGCCAGCGTCGGATCGTTCAGCCAGTTCGGGCCGTCGTCGCCGGTCAGCTGGAAGATCAGCGTGTTGATCACGCCCCATTCGGGATTGAGCATGAAGCGGATCGACAGGATGGTCGGGATCGACGGCACCGCCCAGGGCAGCACGAACAGCACCGCCAGCACCTTCACCCACCAGCGCTTGTGGGTGAAGAAGCCCGACAGGAAGAGCGCGATCACCATCTTCACGTTGATCGCCACGATCAGGAACACCAGCGTGTTCACCACCGTGCGCAGGAAGATCGGATCGTCGGACAGCTCGACGTAGAGCTGCGGGCTGCGCGCCAGCCAGAAGGCGTAGCCCACCGGAAAGACCACGAAGCCCAGGAAGATCGCGATATAGGGCGCGACGAACAGCAGGCCCCAGACCTGCTTCTCCGACAAAGCGCAAAGCCGGCCCGCCGGGGTCTGCCGGCGGCGCCGCTGTCATCGATCGCTGTTGCCGGTCACTACGCGCTTACTCGATGCGCCGGCAGGCTGTCAGCCTGCCACCTGCTTGATGCGGGCGATCAGCTCGTCGACCGCCTTGTCGACCGGCACCTTCTCGTTGACCACGCGGTTCATCGCCTTGGCCCAGGCGTTCTCGTTGTTGAGGATGGTGAACTTGTAGTTCTTGGTGAACTCGAACGGCATCGTGCCGGCCATGAACTGGTCGTACACCGCCTTGCGATGCCTGATCGGCCTGCCAGAACGGGCTCTCCTGGCCTGCCTTGGTCACCGGGAACCAGCGGCCGAGCGCGCCTTCGACGTAGGGGCGGAGGTTGTCCTCCTCCATCAGGAACGTCAGGAACTCGCTGCGCGCGCTGCCTTGTTCTTGGAGTCCTCGAAGATCACGCCGACCTTGACGGCGGCGCGATAGACCATCGGCGAGCCGTCCGGCTTCTTGGGGAAGCCCGCGGTGGCGATCAGCTCGTCGTAGGCCTTGCGGCCGGCGGCGCGCTGCTCGGCGGTGAGCTGCTCGTTGTTGGCGTCGTCGAGCCACTTGGCCGCGATCGAGATCGTGTAGTTGTGCGTCATCACGATCGTCTTGTTGTGGAAGGCGACGTTGTTGTCGGGATCCTTCCAGGTCGTCGACGACGGCGGCGTGCAGCCCTTGACGTAGACGTCGGTGTAGTCCTGTGAGCGCGTTGACCAGGCCCTGCCTTGACCTTGGGATCGTCGACCAGCAGCTTGCCGTCGATCGTCGACCAGCTTGACGTTGTAGGCGTCGACCCAGCTCAGGAACGACTGGAACGAGTCGGTCGACTCGACGCCCATCGGGCTGCCGATGCCGTAGATGCGCTGGCCGGTCGCCTTGCGGATGCCCGGCTGCACCTTGTCGCACCAGAACGACCAGTATTCCTTCCACGTGCCGGGAATGTCGCTTTCCTTGAAGCCGGCCTGGCCCAGCATGTCCTTCCAGTACTGGATGTGCAGCGTCTGCTGCTTGATCGGGAAGGCGTAGTAGGCCTTCTTCTTGGCCTTGTCGCTGTAGAGGAAGGCGGTCTCGACCGTGTTCGGCGCGAAGCGGTCCTTCATCGGCCCGATGACGTCGGAGATGTCCTCGAGCTTGCCGTCGAACGCCCACTTGCCGGCGGTCTGCACGTCGTAGGTGTCGGAATAGGCGATGTCGGGCACGCGTGCCGGCATCGAGCGCCGCCACCGACTTCGGGATCATGTCCTGCACGGCGTACTGCGAGAGCTCGACCTTCACGCCGGTCTTGTGCCTCGAACTTCTTGATCGCCGCATAGAGCGCGTCGTCCTCGGATTTGTAGAAGCCCTTCACCCACCACACGGTGAGCTTTTCCTGCGCGAAGCTGGGGCAGCAGACAGGGCGATCGCCAGAGCGGCGGCGCCGGCCAATACGCGTCTCATCGTTCCCTCTTGAGTTGTTGTCGTCCTCCCCGGACGTCGGGGCGAACGGATATCAGCCCGCCGTGTGGGAGTCGAGGAAAGTCCGCAACAGCGCTGCACATTGCTCGGCATGCGAATAAGGCAGGCCGTGCCGTGAATGGCCGATCACATTGAGCTCCGAACCGGGCAGCAGGCGGTGCAACTCAGCCATGACCGGCACGGGGATGAACGGGCTGCCGTCGGGATGCAGCAGCAGGGTCGGACACCTTATATCCTTCAGCCGGCTGCGACGAGATCGGTGCCAATCAGCACGCCGAAGTGCATTGAGGATCGACTCACGCGGCCATTTCTCCTGCTGGGTGGCGAACCAGGCCAGCCGCTCGGGCGACAGCGCGTCGTCGTGGAAGCGGTCGGGCATGAAGGCATCGGACCAGGCCTTCACGCCGCCCTCGTCGAGCTGACGCTGCCAGGCCTCGACCCGCTGGATCGAGGCGCCGAGATGGGCGCCGTTGCTGACGGTGAGCGTGGCGATCCGCTCGGCCGCGCCAGCGCCGCGGCAAGCGCCACCGTGCCGCCGATCGATTCGCCCACGAGATGGAAACTGCTGCAGCCCCGCGGCATCGGCCACGGCGAACAGATCGTCGACCAGCAGGTCGAGCGACCAGGCGAAGTCGGCCGCCGGAATGTGCGAGCGGCCGCAGCCGCGCATGTCGAAGCTGACGAGCCGGTAGCGGTCGGCGAGCGCCGGCTACCAGCCCGTCCAGAGCCCGGCGCTGGCGCCGATGCCGTGATGAAACAGGATCGCCTCGCCGCCGCGACGCCACGGCGCGACCTGATCGACGACGTCGTAGTGCAGCGCGCCGTGCTCGGTCGTGCGCGAGCGGCATGTCTCAATCGGCGCGGATGCCGGCTTCCTGGATCACGTCCGCCCACTTCTTGCGGTCGGCGACGATGGTGGCCTTGAGCTCCTCGGGCGAGCCGATCACCGTGTCCATGCCGTTCTCGACGAAAGCGCTTCTGCACGTCCGGGCTTGGCGACGGCGGCGCGCAGCGCCTTGTTCCACAGGCCGACCAGGTCGGCCGGCAGGCCCTTCGAGCCGAACACCGGCGAACCAGTTCACCACCTCGAAGCCCGGCAGGTACTGCGAGATCAGCGGCAGGTTGGCGAAACAGCGGCGAAGGCTGCGGCGAGCCGAAGGCGATCGGGATCAGGCCGCCGCCGCCGATCTGGCCCAGGAACTCCGGCATGTTGCCGAACATCATGTCGCAATTGCCGGCGACCATGTCCTGGATGGCGGGCGCGCCGCCGCGATAGGGCACGTGCAGGAGATTGACGCCGGCCATCTTCTTGAACAGCTCGCCCGCGAGATGCTGCGAGGTGCCGTTGCCGGCCGAGGCGTAGCTGATGCTTGCCCGGGTTCTTCTTGGCCTGCTCGATCAGCTCCGGCACGGTGCGGAACGGCACGTGCTTGCCGAACACCAGCATGTTGTAGACGCCGGCGATGCTGGCGATCGGCGTCAGGTCGGTGTCGACGTTGATCGGCAGCTTCTGGCCCGGCATCACCGGCGACACGCACATCGCCGCCATCGCGGCCAGGCCCACGGTGCGGCCGTCGGGCGCTGGAATTGGCGACGGTCTCGTTGGCGATGAAGCCGCTGGCGCCGGTCTTGACGTCGACGATCACCTTCTGGCCGATCTCCGGCGTCACCGCGTCGGCCAGGATGCGGCACAGCAGGTCGGCCGTGCCGCCCGGCGGAAAGCCGCACATAGAACCGCACGTCGCCGGTGATCTTGGCCTGCGCCCAGGCCGGCGTGCCGGCCATGCGCGCCGAGCGCAGGCGGCGCCCGCGCCCACGAATCGTCCTGCGTTGCATTTTGTTTCCTCCCTGAAGCGGGACAGCCTAGCATAATCGCCGATGCTCCTGCTCTCGCCGCCGTTCCGTCATCGCCGGACTTTCCGTCCTGCCGCTGCGCCGGCCTCCGCCCGCGCGCAGGCGGTGGATTTTCCCGACCGTCCGCTGCGCTTCGTCGTCGGCTTTCCGCCCGGCGGACCCAACGACCTGCTGGCGCGCATCGTGGCGCCCGGCATCGGCGAGCGGCTGAAGCGCTCGGTCGTGGTCGAGAACCGCGCCGGCGCCAACGGCGAGATCGCCGCCGCCTCGGTCGCCAAGGCGCCGCCCGACGGCAGCGTCTTCATGCTGGCGTCGAACGGCTCGACCACGATGGCGCCGGCGCTCAACCGCAACCTGTCCTACGACGTGCGCATCGACTTCGCGGCGGTGGCGCCGGTCGGCATCAATCCCATGCTGCTGGTCGTGCGCAACGACCTGCCGGCCAAGGACGTGGCCGAGCTCCTGGCGCTGGCGCGCGCCCAGCCGGGCAAGCTGAACGGCGCGCTCGGCCGGCGCCGGCGGCGCCACGCACCTGGCGCTCGAGCTCTTCAAGTCGATGGGCCAGGTCGACATCGTGCACGTGCCCTACAAGGGCGGCGGACCGGCCATGGCCGACCTGATGGCGGGCCTGGTCGACATCTATTTCGGCGGTCTCTCGACGGCGCTGCCGCACGTCAAGGCGGGCAAGCTGCGCGCGCTCGGCCAGACCTCGACGGCGCGCTCGGCCGCCGCGCCCGACATCCCGACCATCGCCGAAGTCGGGCCTGCCGGGCTACGAGGCGGCGATCTCCTACGGCATCTTCCTGCCGGCCGGCGCGTCGCCGGCCCTGGTCGACACGCCTGCACGCCGCCGTCGACGCCACCATCCGCTCGCCCGAGATCGCGCAGAAGTTCACCGAGCTCGGCGCCGATCCGCAGTTCGGCACGCCCGCCGCAGTTCGCCGCCTACGTCGCCGACGACTTCGCCAAATGGGCCCGCCTCGCCAAGGAGGCGGGCCTCAAGGTCGAATGACGCCGTCACTTCGACCGACGAGAACGCCGTCGGCGCCAGGAACTGGTTGGAGACGTTGGCCACGATGGCGCCGTCCTTCTCGGTCTCGGCGCGCTTGGCGTGCCATTCCGGATCGGCGGCGAAGGCGTTCCACTTCTTCTCGCGGTCGGCCAGCGATTCCCAGGCCAGCAGGTAATAGAGCTCCTGGTTGGATTCGCCCACCAGGGTGGTCCAGAAGCCGGCCTGCTTGATGCCGTGCTTGTCCCAGATCTTCAGCGTGATGGTGGCGAAGCGGTTGAGCAGCGCCGGCAGGCGGCCGGGCACGCATTTGTAGACTCGCAGTTCGTAGATCATCTCTTCCCCTCTCTGAAGTACTGAGCGTCGAAGCGCGGCACGAAGCCGCTTCCCTTGTGGTCGATGTGGCAGGTGAACGGCGCGCCGAAATGGCAGGGCATCAGCCGCGCGCCCGAGCCGGCGCAATGCTCCAGCGCCGCGCGCCGGCTCTTGCGCGCGCCGATGGCCTCGGCGCAGGCGAAGCTGTTCCATTCCGGGTGATAGACCTGCAGCGCGTGGTGCAGGATGTCGCCGCAGAACAGCGCCTTCTCGCCGCTGCGATTCGAACTTGATGGCGATGGTGCCGGGCGTGTGGCCGGGCGCCGGCTCGACCTTGAGATTCTCGTCGAGCTGGGCGGCGCCGTCGACCATCTGGGTCAGGCCCGCCTCGACCACCGGCAGCACCGAGATCGCGGAACGAGCCGGCATTGGCCGGCCCGGTCTTGGGATCGCTGTCGAGCTTCAGGTAGTGGTCGTAGTCGGTGCGGCTGAACACGTACTTGGCGTTCTTGAAGGTCGGCACCCACTTGCCGTTCTCGAGCCTGGTGTTCCAGCCGACGTGATCGACATGCAGGTGGGTGCACATCACCATGTCGACCTGGTCGGGCTCGACGCCGGCCGCCTTCAGCCGCTCGAGGTACTTGGTCTCCATCAGATGCCACTTGGGCCGGTGCGGGCGCGGCTTGTGGTTGCCGACGCAGGTGTCGATCAGGATGCGCTTGCCGCCGACCGTCAGCAGCCAGCTATGGACGCTGAGCTTCAGCGAATCCGAGGGCCTCGTCGTAGTGGTTGGGCATCAGCCAGTCGCGGTGCTGCTGCACCACCTCGGGCTGCCAGTCGGGAAAGAACATCTTGGCGTCGAAGTTGGGCTCGTAGGATTCCTCGATGCGCCGCACCGTGGCGGCGCCGAGCTTCACTTCGGTCATGTCTTCCTCCCGATGGACCGCGAGCTTAGCGTCGCCGGGCGGGCCTCGGGAAGGCCGGCGTTTCGTCCGTTAAAACAGCCGGGCGTGCTTTCTCGGCGCGCCGCCGCGCCGATCGCCGACACCACGCCCGAGCGCCGATCCGAAGAGCAGCAGTGCGCCCAGCCGGACGCATCGTTTCCGCGGGGTCGAGGCCGATCGGGGAGAAGACGGCGAGCCACGACGATCAGGCACAAGAACGTCGCGACGGCGATCGTGGTCCCGACCAGACCGAGCAGCACGGCGTGCCCATCGAGCGCGCCCAGCGATTGCCGGCGTAGCAGGCCGAAGGCGATCAGCGCCGCGATCGCGCTGTAGTAGCCGGTCATCTTCCATGACGAAGACCCTCGATCGTTCCTGCGATCGAAGGATACGCCTTCGGCCGGCGCGATCACGCCGCGCGGTTGTATCACGCCGAGCCCCGCACGCCGCACCGTGCGCGCCGGCGCCCAGGCGTACGGCGAAGCGCAGCTCATGCGATGAAGCCAACGTACGTACGCTCAGCTGCGAGCGGCCCAGGCCGATGCACTCCACGGCCGTGACGCTCTCCATGACACTCCTCCAATGCGCTCTCGACCGCGAGAAATCACGCGGTCGACACTGCGCGTCGCTCTGAGAAGTTTGCATGCGAACGGTGCATGACTTACGGAACCGAGCAAACACGCATGCCTGACGTCCATTGACCTGGCTTTCCGCATCGAACTCACGACAGTCTACGCCGTCGCGAACTCTCCCGGTCGAAGTCGTCGACGCGATGCTGGCGCGTGCAGCGACACTGCAGCCTCACCTCAACGCTTTCGTCCTGATCGACGCAGCCGGCGCGCGCACGCGCGGCAAGGGCCTCGGAGGCGCGCTGGCAGAAGGGCGCGCCGCTGTCGCCGCTCGACGGCGTGCCGACCTCGATCAAGGACACCACGCACGGTCAAAGGCTGGCCGACGCGGCTCGGCTCGCACGCCACCGACGAGACGCCGGCCGCCGAGGACGCGCCCGTCGTCGACCGCCTGCAGCGCCGCCGGCATGGTCGATCCTCGGCAAGACCACGACGCCGGAGTTCGGCTGGAAGGCGCTGACCGATTCGCCGCTGCAGGGCACGACCCGCAGCCCGTGGAACCTCGAGGCACTCGCCCGGCGGCTCGTCGGGCGGCGCCTCGTCGCTGACGGCGCGCCGGCGTCAATCCGTTCAATCACGGCAACGACGGCGGCGGCTCGATCCGCATTCCGGCCGCGCACACCGGCCTGGTCGGGCTGAAGCCGTCGCTACGGCCGCATCGCCGCAGTATCCTGCCGACTCGGCCGTTCGCCGACGTGGTCAGCCAGGGCGTGCTGGCGCGCAGCGTGCGTCGACACGGCGCTGGCGCTGAACGCCACGGCCGGCCCCGATCCGCGCGACTGGCGCTCGCTGCCGGCCGAGCCGCGCGACTACACGGTCGGGCTGGAGGCAGGCGTGCGCGGCTGGCAGATCGGGCCTCAGCCTCGATTTCGGCCATGTCAAGGCCGACCCGGAGGTGCGCGCGCTGGTCGCCGCCGCCGCCAAGCGCTTCGAGGAGCTCGGCGCGCATCGTCGAGGAGGTCGGCCCGCTGATCGAGCCGCTGCAGAATTCCTTCGAGCCGCTGTGGATCGGCAGCTTCGCCACCCGCTTGCGCCAGATCCCGACGCAGCTCCACGGCAAGCTCGATCCCGGCTTCCGCGCCGCCGCCGAGAAGGGCCTGCGCCATCACGCTCGGCCGACTATGCCGCGGCCTACGAGGCCAGAGCAAGCTCGCGCGCGACATGGCGCTCTGGCACCAGCAGTACGACCTGCTGCTGGCGCCGGTGACGCCGACCTGCCGCGCCGCCGGTCGAGACGCTCTACAACTCCGACGCCTTCCCGCGCTGGACCAAGGGCGCGCCCTACACCCTGCCCTTCAACCTGACCGGCCAGCCCGCCGCCTCGATGCCGGCCGGCCTCACCGCAGGCAGGCCTGCCGGTCGGCCTGCCAGACTCATCGGCCCGCCGCGCGCCGATCACCTCGTGCTGCAGGCCATGCGCGCCTACGAAAGCGCCGCGGCTGGACCTGGCCGCAGCCCAAGGTGCTGGAAGCCCTGGCCAGCCTCTGAGCACGCGATCCCACGCGGATGTGACTTGGGCCGCCGGCCGCGGCATCGCCCAGAATGCACGGCTCAAACGCAGGGAGGAACATGCAAAGACAATTCGCGCAGGCGGGCTTGCCGCGGCAATCGCACGTGGTCGCTTTCGTCGGCGGGTCGCAGGCACAGACGCCGCCGGCGGCACCGCCGCCTCAACCGCCGCAGTTTCCCAACATGACCTTCTTCGTCACCAGCGTCGGTGGCCCGCAGGGCGCCAATTTCGGCGGCCTCGAAGGCGCCGACCGGCACTGCCAGACGCTGGCCGCCAAGGCCGGTGCCGGCAGCAAGACCTGGCGCGCCTATCTCAGCACCCAGGCCGTGGGCGGCGCCACCGGCCGTCAATGCCAAGGACCGCATCGGCAAGGGCCCGTGGGTCAACGCCAAGGGCGTGCAGATCGCCGCGAGCGTCGCCGACCTGCACTCGGCCAACAACAAGATCGGTCCCGACACCATCGTCGCCGAAACCGGCCGCCTGATCCCGAACCGGCTCTACACCGTCAACCAGCACGACGTCCTGACCGGCTCGCAGGCCGACGGCACCGCGTTCCCGCCGGACAAGGACATGACCTGCGGCAACTGGACCAAGAGCGGCGAAGGCAACGCGATGGTCGGCCACGCCGACCGCATGGGCCTGCGCGACGACGATGCGTCGAAGTCGTGGAACACCTCGCACCCGTCGCGCGCCTGCGACGCGGCGTCGCCTGGTGGCGACCGGCGGCGCCGGCCTGCTCTACTGCTTCGCGGCGAATTGAGACGCCGGCTAGCTCACGGGCTCGCCGGTGATGAAGCAGAAGACCTTGACCGTAGGTCTCGCAGAGATGCGTGCCGCGGTCGGGCGTCGGCATGGTGATGACCTTGCCCTTGGGCACGACCAGCCATTCCCGGCCGTCCCAGACGCGGTACAGCCCGTCGTCGCCCAGGAAGGATGGCGCCGGACGGCAGTCGCCCTGCTTGCCGTCGACCGATGCCGTTGCAGCAGCGCGACCCGATGTCGGGCTGCCGCAGATCCTTGTACCAGTCGTGGTTCTGCGCATGGCCGTCGCCGTGCCGGCCGCGAGGGCGCAGCCGATTGCGCCATCGCCGTCGAGGGGCGAGAGCACCAGCACGAGCGCCGAGCCATTTGATGCGGCACGACCATGGAACGCCGAGCCTATCACTCCGCCTCGGCGAAGGGCGAGTGTGAGTTCGGCTCGTCAGTCAGATCCAGCCCGTTCATGCCGGCGTTCTTGCGCGCCTTCTTGGCGAGCTCGGTCAGGATCTTGCCGGCCTGGCGCGGATCCATCGATCTGGCTCGGCCTGCGGGCCTTTGTGCCAGCCTTCGGCCACGGCGAAGCTGGCCGTTGCCGGCCTGGAAGACGCGGCCGGTGATCTCGCGGCTCTCCTCGCTCACCAGCCAGGTCGACGACCGGCGCGATCCATTTCGGGCTGCGCGTCTTCTTGTCCTCCTCGGTGTAGTTGCGCAGGTCCTCGGTCATGCGCGTGAAGGCCGACGGGCGAGATCGAGTTCACGGTGACGCCGTAGCGGCCGAGCTCGCGCGCGGCGATGACGGTGAAGGCGGCGATGCCGGCCTTGGCCGCGCCGTAGTTGGTCTGGCCGATATTGCCGTAGATGCCCGACACCGAGGTGGTGGTGATGATGCGCGCATCGACCGGGCCGCCCTTGGCCTTGGCCTGGTCGCGCCAGTAGGCGGCGGCGTGGCGCGCCGGCGCGAAGGTGCCCTTGAGATGCACCTTGATGACGGCGTCCCACTCCGTCCTCGGTCATGTTGACCAGCATGCGGTCGCGCAGGATGCCGGCGTTCAGCACCACGGCGTCGAGCTTGCCGAAGGCCGAGACCGCCTGGTCGATCATGCGCTTGGCGCCGTTCCAGTCGGAGACGTCGTCGCCGTTGGCCACCGCCTCGCCGCCCTTGGCCTTGATCTCGTTCACGACCTGCTGGGCCGGGCCCGACATCGTGGCCCTTGCCGGCGCGGTCGCCGCCCAGGTCGTTCACCACCACCTTGGCGCCATGCTCGGCCAGCATCAGGCAATGCTCGCGGCCGACGCCGCGCGCGCCGCCGGTCACGATCGCCACCCGTCCTTCGCACAATCTTGCCATTGCTCCCTCCCGTTTCTGGCGTGTCTGGCCCCGGCTTTCCTGCGCTAGTCTAGCGGCCTACCGAGGAGGATCGCCATGGACACCCTGCCGCTCGTCGCCCCGAACAGGTCGGCCTTTCCGCAGCGCGGCTCGACCGCGTGCGCAAGTGGATGAACCGGCTGGGTCGATAGCGGCCGCCTGGCCGGCATGGTCGCGGTGCGTCATGCGCAAGGGCGAGCTCGCCTTCGCCGAGACCGCCGGCAAGGCCGACGTCGAGCGCAACAAGCCGATGCGGCCCGACACCATCTTCCGCATCTATTCCATGACCAAGCCGCTCACCTCGACGGCGATCATGATGCTCTACGAGGAGGGCCGCTTTCAGCTCGACGACCCGATCTCGAAGTTCATCCCGGCCTTCACGAACCCGCGGGTCTATGCCGGCGGCAGCCGCGGCAAGATCGATACCGGTGCCGGCCGAGCGCGAGATCAACTTCCGCGATCTGCTCACCCACACCTCGGGCCTGACCTACGGCTTCATGGAGAGCAACCCGGTCGACGCGCTCTATCGCGCCAAGGAGCGGCGTCGATTTCCAGACCGGCGAGACCAGCCTCAAGGAGGTCGTCGAGAAGCTCGCGACCTTCCCGCTGATCGCCCAGCCCGGCAAGGCGTGGAACTACTCGCGTCGCCACCGACGTGCTGGGCTACCTCGTCGAGGTCGATCTCCGGCCAGCCGCTTCGAGGAGTATCCTGGTCGAGAAGGTGCTCAAGCCGCTCGGCATGGTCGACACCGATTTCCACGTGCCGACGGACAAGCACGAGCGCTTCGCCGCCAACTATCAGCGCCAGGGCCCGGCGGCAAGCTCGAGCTGCTCGACGATCCGGGCAAGAGCCGCTACCTCGCAGCCGCGCAAGGTGAACTCGGGCGGCGGCGGCCTGGTCTCGACCGCGTCGGACTATCTGCGCTTCTGCAAGTTCATGCTGAACAAGGGCGAGCTCGACGGCGTGCGCCTGCTCGGCCGCAAGACGGTCGAGCTGCATGACCATGAACCATCTCAAGGGCGACATGGCCGACATGGGCATGCCGCGCTTCTCGGAGTCGACCTACTACGGCATCGGCTTCGGGCTGGGCTTCTCGGTCACGATCGATCCGGCCAAGGCGCACATCCTGGGCACGCCCGGCGAGTATCGCCTGGGGCGGCGCCGCCTCGACCGCCTTCTGGATGCGACCCGGTCGAGGACATGGCGGTGGTGCTGCTGACCCAGCTCATGCCCTCCTCGACCTATCCGATCCGCCGCGAGCTGCGCGTGCTCACCTATCAGGCGATCGTCGACTGAGCGACACGGAGCGACGCGAATGCGCAACACCGGCCCGATCACGGTCACCAAGCTCCATCCGCTGTTCGGCGCGGAGGTCTCGGGCATCGACATCACGCGGCCGCTCTCGGCGCGCGAGTTCGGGCCGATCCGCGCCGCCTTCGAGGAGCATTCGGTGCTGCTGTTCCGCGACCAGCCGATGGACGACGAGAAGCAGATCGAGTTCAGCGAGAATTTCGGCCCGCTCGAGACGACCGGCAGCGCCAATCCCGCCGCCGGCACCAAGTTCCAGCGCCAGTCGAACCTCGACATCATGACCGGCGAGCCGATCCCGCCCGACGACATGCGCATGATCTACCAGAAGGCCAACTACTTCTGGCACTCGGACTCCTCGTTCAAGCGCGTGCCCTCGCTGTGCTCGATCCTGACCGCGCGCATCTGCCCGCCCGAGGGCGGCAACACCGAGTTCCTGTGCATGCGCGCGGCGTGGGACGCCCTGCCGCCGGCGCTGCAGGCGACGATCCAGCCGCTGGTCGCCGAGCATGCGCTCGCCCATTCGCGCGACCGCGTGCAGAAGGGCATCCTGAGCGCCAAGGCGCTCGCCGAGCTGCCGCCGGTCAAGCAGCGCCTGTATCCGCGACAACCCGATCAACGGCCGCCGCGCGCTCTATATCGGCGCCCATGCCGGCCATCATCGTCGGTTGGCCCGAGGCCGACCGGCGAGGCGCTGCTCTACGAGCTCAGCCAGCGCGCCGACCAGCCGGAGTTCCGCCTGTCGCATGCCTGGCGCGAGGGCGACGTGATCGTGTGGGACAACCGCGCCGTCCTGCACCGCGCCACCTACTACGACACGGTCAAGCACAAGCGCTTCATGCAGCGCACCACCATCGGCGGCGACGAGCCGACGGTTCCGCAATAAGACGATGGCCGAAGCGCCCAGAGCACCCTCGCCTCCCGACGGAATGCCCGCAGGCTGGCCGCGCCGCTTTGCGGTGGCGACCATCACCATCGGCCTCATCGATGTCGGTGCTCAGCAACTCGATGACCAACCTGGCGCTGCCCTACATCGCGCAGGACCTCGACATCTCGGCCGAAAGCTCGATCTGGATCGTCAATGCGAGCCAGATCGCGCTCATGGTCATCGCTGCTGCCGGTGGCGGCGCTGGCCGACATCGTGGGCTACCGCCACGTCTATCGCGTCGGGCTGGCTGCTGTTCTCGCTGGCCTCGCTCGGCTGCGCGCTGGCGCCCTCGCTGCCCTGGCTGATCGCGGCGCGCACCTTCCAGGGCCTGGGCGGCGCGGCGCATCATGGCGATCCAGCCCGCGCTGGTGCGCGCGATCTATCCGCGCAACGATGCTGGGCCGCGGCCTCGGCTTCAACACCACCGTGGTCGCGACCTCGCTCGCCGCCGGCCCGTCGCTCGGCGCGGCGCTGCTCTCGATCGCGTCGTGGCCGATCCTGTTCGCCGTCTACGTGCCGCTCGGCATCGTCTCCTTCGTGCTGTGCCGAGCGCTACCTGCCGCACACCACGCACGCCCACCGGCCGTTCGACGTCCTGTCGGCGGTGCTGTCGGGCGCCACCTTCGGGCTGCTGATCTTCGGCATCGACGGCATGGCGCACGGCCATCGGCCGCCGGTGATCGTCTGCCGAGCTCGGCGCGCGCGGTCGTGCTGGGCACGCTGTTCGTGCTGGCGCCAGACGCGGCTCGCCGATCCGATGATGCCGGTCGACATCTTCAGGCGGCCGATCTTCGCGCTCTCGATCTCGCGCCGCGACCTGCACCTTCACCGCCCAGGGCCTGGCCTTCGTCAGCCTGCCCTTCTTCTTCCACACCGTGCTGGGCCAGCAGCGCCACCGACACCGGCATCCTGCTGACCGCCTGGCCGCTGGCGCTGGCCGCCATCGCGCCGATCGCCGGGCGCCTGGCCGACCGCCACCATGCCGGCCTGCTGGGCGCCATCGGCCTCACCAGCATGACCGCGGGCCTGGTGCTGACGGCGCTGCTGCCGCGCCGACCCGTCGACCGCCGACATCATGTGGCGGCTGGTGCTGTGCGGCGCGGGCTTCGGCATCTTCGCCGCGCCCAACAACCGGCTGATGATGAACGCCGTGCCGCGCGAGCGCAGCGGCAGCGCCGGCGGCATCATCGCCACCGCCCGCACCCTGGGCCAGACCGATGGGCGCCGCCCTGGTGGCGCTGATGTTCGGCCTGTTCGACTTCTCCAGCGGCGGCGCCGCCGACGCCGCCCGCGCGCGCGATCTGGCTGGCGCGCCGGCTTCGCCGGCCGCGGCCCTGGTGATCGGGAGTCTCAGGCTCCGGCACTGAGCGAAGAAACTCTGGTTGCCGAAACGCTGGTCGTCGCGCAGCGGTGTTCAGCAACAGGTGCCGGTCTGCCATCGGATCCATGGTGCAATCCCTGGAAAGGTGCCGGCAGGGATAGACCACAACATTGCGCGCACCTGTCAAGTGCTGCGCCCTCAAGTAATTCTTTCGCACCGTAAGAACACCCGGAAAATCCCGCTCGTGCGGCGTGCAGGCATTGCTGTCACTCATCGACTGAAGGCTGGAGCCCTCGACCGAGGGCGTTGAACGATTCGTGCTATTGCTCCGCCCGTGATCAAGAAGAGCTCGCCGGATTCCGGCGCGGAGAAAGCTGTTCACTGCCGCGATCATCATCGTGCTGGCCGCACCGGCACTTTATCTTCTTGGCCTATGGGCGGTCTCTTGCGACGTGGCTGGCCATGGGCTGGAGCTTCCTGGCGGACTCGACCCTTGTCCCCAACTGGCTTCTCGTGTTCCTGACGATCTGCGCGATCATCGTCGCCGGCATCCTGGGCACGGCGCTGCGCCCGACCAGGGAAAGCGTCGATCCCGAGAAGGGCGAGCCGCCGGACTAGGCCGTGCACTTCTGTGTGGCGAACGCCGGAGAGACGGCGACGGCGGTTACAATCGGCGTCGGGGCCGCCCATAATGCAACTCACAACAGCCTGGCTCATGCCAGGATGCAATTCCCGATCGTCGAGTTGAGCACGGACGCGTTCGACAATGTCACAAGGCCATCCCATGACGAGGAAGACGACGCCCGACAAGCCAAGCTTCGCCGGGCTCCTGGAACGATACGGCAGCGGTCCGATCCGGTTCACCGGAACGGGCGATGCGCTCTTCGAGCGGCATCTGATGTTCGACAACGTGGCCGACTCCCGCCGAGGCCGGTCCGCGGCAGCAGTACGAGGCGCTCGCGCGCTCCGTGCGGGACATCCTCTCCCAGCGCTGGCGCCGGACCGAGCAGACCTACGATCGCGCAAACGCCAAGCGCGTCTACTACCTTTCCCTGGAATTCCTGATCGGCCGGTCGCTGGCCAACAACATCCTCAACCTGCGCCTCGATCCCGTCGCGCAGGTCGATCGTCGACGAAGCGAAGCTCGACTGGATGGCCATGCTCGAGGAGGAGCCCGACGCCGGCCTCGGCAACGGCGGCCTCGGCCGCCTCGCCGCATGCTTTCTCGATTCGATGGCCACGCATGCAGCTTCCGGCGATGGGCTACGGGCTGCGCTACGAGTACGGCATCTTCCGGCAGACCATCGAGGACGGCTGGCAGCGCGAGCAGCCGGACAACTGGCTGCGCTGCCCCGATCCCTGGGAAGTCGCCCGGCCGCAGGAGGCGGTCGAGATCAAGCTCGGCTGCTCGTTCGAGCGTGCGACGGCGGAACCCTGCGCGCGATCTTCGGCCGGCCGTCGACGCCTGCTGGGCATGCCCTACGATCGTCCGGTCGTGGGTTACGGCGGCAAGACCATCAACACGCTCCGCCTGTGGGCCGCCGCCACGCCGGATGTCTTCGACTTCCAGGCGTTCAGCGCCGGCGAGTTCGTCAGCGCCCTGGCCGAGCGACTGGCGGCCGATCGGTGACCCGGGTCCTCTATCCCGACGATTCGACGAGCCATGGGGCAGGGTCTGCGCTTCGTGCAGGAGTATTTCCTGGTCGCCTGCTCGCTGGCCGATCTCGTGCGGCGCTTCCGGCGGCAGCAACGCCGATTGGAGCGCGCTGCCGGACAAGGTCGCGATCCAGCTCAACGATACGCATCCCAGCCTGGCCGTCCCGGAGCTGATGCGGATCCTGCTCGACGAAGCGGGCCTCGGCTGGGACCAGGCCTGGGACATCACCCGGCGGACGCTCGCCTACACGAACCACACGCTGTTGCCCGAGGCGCTGGAGAAATGGCCGCTGCGGTGGTTCGAGCTGATGCTGCCGCGCCACCTGGAGATCATCCTCGAGATCAACCGGCGCCTGCTGGACGAGGTGCGGACCCGCTTCCCGGGCGACGAGGGCCGCGTCAGGCGCGATGAGCCTCGTCGAGGAAGGCGGCGAGCGCAAGGTCCGCATGGCCAACCTCGCCATCGTCGGCTCGCACAGCACCAACGGCGTTGCCGCCATCCATTCGCGGCTGCTGCGCACGGTGACGGTGAAGGACCTGGCCGAGATGTTTCCCGAGCGCTTCAACAACAAGACCAACGGCGTGACGCCGCGGCGCTGGCTGCTGCTGGCCAACCCGGCGCTCGCCGGCTGCATCACCGAGGCGATCGGCGACGGCTGGATCACCGACCTCGCCGAGCTGGCGAAGCTCAAGCCGCTGGCCGACGACGCGGGCTTCCGCGACGCCGTCCGCCAGGCCAAGCGCCAGGCCAAGGCGCGTTTCGCCGACTGGCTGAAATCGACCGCCGGCGTGATCGGTCGATCCGGACTCGATTTTCGACAGCCAGGTCAAGCGCATCCACGAGTACAAGCGGCAGCTGCTGAACGCGCTGCGCGTCGTCGTGCTCTACAACCGGCTGCGCGAGAACCCGGACCTCGAGATGGCGCCGCGCACGTTCTTCTTCGCGGGCAAGGCGGCGCCGGCCTACCACCTGGCCAAAGCTGATCATCAAGTTCCTCAACAACCTCGCCGACACGATCGACGGCGACCCGGCGGTGCGCGGCCGTCTCAAGGTCGTCTTCCTGCCCGAGTATTGCGTGTCGCTGGCCGAGCGGCTGATCCCGGCCACCGACGTCTCCAACCAGATCTCGACCGCCGGCTACGAGGCGAGCGGCACCAGCAACATGAAGTTCATGATGAACGGGGCGCTGACGATCGGCACGCGCGACGGCGCCACGATCGAGATGGCGGAGGCCGCCGGCGAGGAGAACTTCTTCCTGTTCGGCCTGACCGCGGAGCAGGTGGCGGGCAGCCGCGGCTGGTACAGCCCGCGGTGGCACTACGACAACGAGCCGGAGACGCGCGCGGCGCTGGACCTGATCTTCTCCGACCATTTCAGCCGCAACGAGCCGGGCGTCTTCGAGCCGTTGCGCGAACGCCTGCTGACGCGCGGCGACCACTACATGCACCTGGCGGACCTCACGTCCTATCTCGAGGCGGACCGGCGGCTGCTCGAGCTGTACGCCGATCCGCAGGAGTGGGCGCGCAAGGCCATCCTGAACGTCGCCAGCTCCGGCAAGTTCTCCAGCGACCGCACCATCGCCGAGTACGCGTCCGAAATCTGGCATGCGACTCCGTGTCCGGTGCCGTAGCTCATGCCGTCATATGCGTTCCGGGGTGCCAGCCGACGAAGTTACAGCCACATGCTGTTTCCATGGGGCAAGCTGCAACTGGTTCCCAGACGGGCCGGAAACTTACATTCTCGCCAGCGGTACTCCTCCTCCGTCCTGCACCAATCTGGATCAGTGAAGCGCGGCGCCTCTATTCATTCTTCGAGGTGAATTCCCGGATATGGGATGTCGCTCAAGACAAGCATGGCGCCAGCCTTTTCTATGTTCACATCGAGCCGAGCCAAATCGCACGCCTGGCGGAGCGCGAGGATCTCGTGTCGGCGTATCTGCCGCCGATGGACGACCGCGCTCTTGCCCGCCGATTGAGATCATCGCTAGAGCGCGTTCCTCGCCCGTCCTCCGGCGCAATGCCGCCGCGATGGAACTGCAGCCGCAAGGTGGCGCGCGGGATCATTGGCGGCGGCTGGCGATGATCCTGGCGCGGGCCTGCGACTCGGGCGCCTCGAACAGGTCCTTTGCGGCAGGCGCGAGGCGGCGCCGCCAGTTGGGATGCTCGTCGATCGTGCCCGGCAGGTTGGGCTGCTTCGGCGAGCCCCAGCAGATCCTCGAGCGGCGCCAGCATCAGCGGCGACGGCGACTGCGCGACATAGCCGAGCGCGGCATCGACGGCGGCGTGCCGGCTGGTCGACGGGCGGCGGCGCGCCCTGGGCGGCGCCGGCGGCCGGTGAAGGCGCGCCACAACCGCATGCGATCGCTGCTGGCGCTCCTCCTCCTCGCCGGCGGCGCCGAAGCCCAGCGCGCGGCGCGTGCGGATGTCCTCGCCGCTCCACCAGCCGGCGACCGTCGGCAGATCGTGCGTGGTGGTCATGGCGACCGCATCGCGGCGCCAGCGCGCGGGCTTCTTGAAGGTGAGCCGCGTGCGCTCGAACCACAGCACGTCCATGCCGGCGATGCCGGCGCGGCGCAGGCGGGCGCGGAAGCCGGGCGGCACCGTGCCGAGATCCTCGCCGATCACGACCGCGCCGTGGCGGTGCGATTCGAGCGCCAGCAGGCGCAGCAGATCTTCCAGCGGATAGGCGAGGTAGGCGCCCTCGGATGCCGGCGCGCCGCGCGGGACGAGCCAGAGCCGCATCAGGCCCATGATGTGATCGATGCGCACGCCGCCGGCATGACGCAAGGCGGCGCGCAGGGTCGCGAGGAACGGCTCGAAGCCGCGCGCGCACCAGCGCGCGCGGCGAGAAGCCGGTGAGGCCCCAATCCTGGCCGCGCGGATTGAAGACGTCGGGCGGCGCGCCGATGGAAAGGCCGAGCAGCAGGTCGGACTGGCCGCGCCCAGGCGTGGCTGCCGGCGCGGTCCATGCCGATCGCCAGATCGCCGATCAGGCCGATGCGCATGCCGGCCGCGCGCGCCGCCGTCTGCGCGGCGGCGAAGGAGCGCGCGGTGAGCCATTGCAGGAACAGGTGGTAGCGCACCGCGGCCTCGCTGTCGAGATAGTCGCGATCGCCGTGTCGCCGGATGACGCCAGCCCGCCTGCCAGTCGGCTCCAGTTGCCCGAGCTGCTCGGCATGCAGCGCCTCGAACAGCGCGTGCTCGCGCAACGCCGCGCCGCCCTCGCGCACGAAGCGCTCGAAGTCGGCGGCGAGCGCGTTCCGCCGGCAAGATCGCGGGCGGCAAAATCGTCGAACAGGCCGCGCAGCAGGGCGAACTTCGCCGCCGCCCGCCGCCGGCCAGTCGATCAGCGGCGCCTGTTCCAGGGCCTGCGCGGCCGGGCGGTGCACGGCGGCGACCCTGTCGGCGCCGAAGACGACGGCAGGATCGGCGTAGAGCGGATTGAGGAACAGCCGGCTCGACGGCGAATAGGGCCGTAACGCGCCGGGTCGGCGGCGAACAGGCTGTGCACCGGGCTGAGCGCCACGGCGTCGGCGCCATGGCGCGCCGCCGCCTCGGCAAGATCGCGCACGGCGCCGGCATCGCCGATGCCGCCGTCGCCGGCGCGGCGCAGGCCGTAGATCTGGGCCGGCGACGCCCCACATCCGGCGGCCGGCGCCGACCTCCTCGAGGGTGACGCAGCGCGCCGGCGCCACGGCGAGCGTGATCTCGCGGTCGGCGAAGCGCAGGCGGTGGTAGCCCGGCTGGCCGATCGGCGGGCACGCGTCGCGGCCTTGCCGCCGCGGATCGTCACCGGCCGGACGCTGCCGTCCTCCAGCGTCAGCTCGGCCGGCGTGTCGGCCTCGATCGACAGGTCCGGCAAGGCGATGCGCGCATCGACCCGCGCGGTGACGAGCGGCGGCACGTCCGGCTGGTCTTGCGTTCCGTCCAGGGACTCGAGGATCCGGCGCAGCGATTCTGTCCTCACCTGCTGCGGCCGGCCCATGGCATCGACCCAGTCGACGGCGAGGCCTGCCTGCCGGGCGCGGGCGCGTACCGCCTCCTCGTTCATTCCGGCGGCTCCAGGAAGGCGACCGTCGCCAGCCGCTCGAGTCGTCCGTGCAGGCGTGCTCGCCCGCGCCGGCGCGCGATGTCGAAGAGCAGACGGCCGTCGGGCCGTTCGATCGGGCAGGGCTCGCGCGCGAGATTGCAGGCGATGGTCAGGACCGAACCGTCGGCCAGCCGCCAGCGCGCGACCGCGCCTGCACGTGCCCGCCGCATGGGCGGCCATGGCACGTGGCGCCGTCGAGATGCGGCATCAGGATCGCGGCGCGCAACGCCAACAGCTCGCTGTAGAGCGCCCGCCGCCGCGTGCCCTGCTCGCCGTCCGCCGCGGGCCGGCTGCGTTCGAAGGTTTGCGGCGCATTGGGATCGGGGATCGCGTCCGCGGTCTCGCCGGCTGGAAGCCCGCGAAGCCCGCGAACTCGCGCCGCCGTCCCTCGCGCACGGCCTTCGGCCAGCTCGCCGTGATGGTCGGTGAAATAGAGGAAGGGCGTGCGGCTCGCGCTCTCCTCGCCCATGAAGATCAGCGGGATCTGCGGGCAGAGAAGCTGCAGGGCGATGGCGGCCTCCAGCGCCTCGGGATCGACGCGCTCGATCAGGCGGTCGCCGAACGGACGGTTGCCGATCTGGTCGTGGTTCTGCAGGAAGAGCACGAAGGCGGTCGGCGGCGAGGTCGCCGCTCGGGCGAGCCGCGCGGCTTGCCGTCGCGATAGGCCGAGCGCTCGCCCTGATAGGCGAAGCCTTCGGCCAGGCAGCGCGCCAGCATGTCGGCCGGCGCCGCCGCATAGTCGGCATAGTAGCCGTCGCGCTCGCCGGTCAGCAGGACATGCAGGACGTGATGCGCATCGTCGTTCCATTGCGCGTCGAAGTCGCGCGCGCAGATGCTCGGCGACGTTGCCGTCATGCTCGCAGCACGAGATGGACATGGCGGCCGGGCTCGACGGTGGCGCGCACCTCGGCCGCCATCTCGTCGAGCCAGTCCGGCTTCGGAGATGGCGTGCACGGCGTCGAAGCGCAGCCCGTCGAAGCGATATTCCATCAGCCAGTAGAGCGCGTTCTCGGTGAAGAAGCGGCGCACCTCGGGCCGCCGGAAATCGATGGCGCCGCCCCACGGCGTGGTGATGTCGTCGCGGAAGAAGCCGGGCGCGTAGCTCGCCAAGATAGTTCCCGTCCGGGCCGAAGTGATTGTAGACGACGTCGAGGAAGATCATCGAGGCCGCGGCCGTGCGCGGCATCGACCAGCGCCTTCAGCTCGTCCGGCGTGCCGTAGGCTGCGATCGGGCGCGAACGGCAGCACGCCGTCGTAGCCCCAGTTGCGCCGTGCCGGGAAAATCGTTGATCGGCATCAGCTCGACGGCGGTGACGCCGAGCGCCGCGAGGCCGGGCAGCGCCGCCTGCGACGCCGGCAAAGCCGCCCAGAAGTGCCGGCATGCAGCTCGTAGAGCACCGTCTCGTGCCACGGCCGGCCGCGCCACTCCGGATGCTGCCAGCGATAGGCGCGCGGATCGACGACCAGGCTCGGCCCGTGGACGTCGTCGGCCTGGGCGCGCGACGCCGGATCGGGCACCGCAAGGCCATCGGCGAGGCGATAGCGGTAGCGCGCGCCCGCGCCGCAGCGCGCTCCGCCTCGAACCAGCCCTCGGCCGATCGCGTGCATCGGCCACGGGCGCCCGGCCCTCGATCTCGACCGCGACCTGCGGCTGCGCCGGCGCCCACAGGCGAAAGCGGGTGCGATCGGGCGACGATCAGGGTCGCGCCGAACGGCAGGTCGCGGGCAAAGCTCGCTCATGGCGCCTCGTCCTTGCGAGATGCTCGAGCGTCAGCACGACGCTGCGCGCGCCGACCACGATCTCCTCGCCGTCGAGGTCGCGCTCCGGCGCGTCGGGCCGGGCGCTGTCGAGCAGCAGCCGCGCCGGCAGGCCGGGCGGCGGCAGCCGGAAGTTGCGCTCCTCGGCGGTGGCGTTGAAGAAGCGCCGTCAGGATCGACACCTTGCCGTCGCCGTTGCGGCCGGCGCGGCGCAGCACCAGCCGCGCGCTCCTCCGGATTGTTCCACGGATCGCTGCAGACCGGCTCGCCCGACGCGTCGAACCAGGCGATGTCGCGGATGCCGGGCGCCAGCTCGTCCTGGCCGTGCAGGAAGCGTGGCGCGCGCAGCACCGCGTGGCGGTGGCGCAGCGCGATGACCCGTTCGGCGAAGGCGGTGAGCGCGCTGCCCTTCGGCGCTGTCGGCCTGCTGTCCAGTCGAGCCAGGAGATCTCGTTGTCCTGGCAGTAGGCGTTGTTGTTGCCGCGCTGGCGTGCGGCCGAACTCGTCGCCGCCCAGCAGCATGGGCGTGCCCTGCGCCAGGAACAGCGTGGCGAGCATGCGCGCGCTGCAGGCGCCGTCTGCGTGTCGAGGATCGCCGGATCGTCGGTCGGCCCTTCGACGCCCCAGTTGGCCGAATAGTTCTCGGCGTGGCCGTCGCTGGTTGTCCTCGCCGTTGGCCTCGTTGTGGCGCTCGGCGTAGCTCACGGTGTCGGCCAGGGTGAAGCCGTCGTGCGACGGCCACGAAGTTGATCGAGGCCCACGGCCGGCGCGCCTGCTTGTCGAACAGATCGCTCGAGCCGGCGAGCCGCGCGGCGAAGTCGGCGCGCTGGCCGGCATCGCCGCGCCAGTAGCGCCGCACGCCGTCGCGGAAGCGGTCGTTCCATTCGGCGAAGCCCGGCGGATGCTGACCGAGCTGGTAGCCGCCCGGCCCGATGTCCCACGGCTCGGAGATCAGCTTGACGCTGCGACAGGACCGGATCCTGGCGGCATGGCGTCGAAGAAGCCCGAGCGCGGGATCGAAGCCGTGCGGCCTCGCGGCCCGAGGGTCACGCCGAGATCGAAGCGGAAGCCGTCGACATGGAAGGCGGTGACCCAGTAGCGCAGCAGATCCATCACCATCTGCAGGACGCGCGGGTGCGAGAGGTTGAGCGTGTTGCCGGTGCCGGTGTCGTTGACGCAATGGCGCGGATTGTCGGCGACCAGGCGGTAGTAGCTCGCGTTGTCGAGGCCGCGGAACGACAGCGTCGGGCCCAGCTCGTTGCCCTCGGCGGTGTGGTTGTAGACGACGTCGAGGATCGACCTCGATGCCGGCGGCGTGCAGGCGGCGGACGGCGATGCGCATCTCGTCGGCCGTGTTGTCGGAGAGATAGCGCGGCTCGGGCGCGAAGAAGCCGATGGTGTTGTAGCCCCAGTAGTTGCGCAGGCCCTTCTGCAGCAGGGGGCGGTCCTGCACGAAGGCGTGGACCGGCAGCAGCTCGACGCGTGGTCACGCCGAGCCGCCGCAGATGGTCGATGAACTGCGGATCGCCGAGCGCGGCGAAGGTGCCGCGCTCGTTCGGGCTGCAAGTCCTGGCGCAGCATGCTGAGGCCCGCGCAGGTGGGCCTCGTAGATCACCGTGTCGGCCCACGGCACGGCGGGCGGCCGATCGTCGGCCCAGTTGAAGCTGTCGTCGGTCACCACCGCCTTCGATCATGCCGGGCGCGCTGTCGCGGCGGTCGAAGGAGAGGTCGGCGCGCGGCGAGTTCACGCGATAGCCGAACAGCGCGTCGGACGATGCGCAGCTCGCCGGCGAGGCGCCGCGCATAGGGATCGAGCAGCAGCTTGTGATGGTTGAAGCGATGGCCGTGCTGCGGCTCGTAGGGGCCGTAGGCGCGATAACCGTAGATCAGCCCGGCGCGCGCGTTGGGCAGATAGCCGTGCCAGACCTCGTCGGTGCATTCCGGCAGCTCGAAGCGCTGCGATCTCGCGCCGGCCCGACGGGTCGAACAGGCAGAGCTCGAGCCTGGTGGCGTGGGCGGAGAAGACGGCGAAGTTGGTGCCGAGTCCGTCCCAGGTGGCGCCCAGCGGATAGGGCGCGCCGGGCAGCAGTCGATCGGGCCAGCTCACCATGCTCAGCCCTCGGCGCGCAGCATCACGGTCGCGAGCGGCGGCAGGGTGAGCAGGACGCGAATGGGCCTCGCCGTGCGAGGGCTGCTCGAGGCGCATGGACGCGCGCCGTCGTTGCCGAGATCGCTGCCGCCATAGAAGCGCGAGATCGGTGTTGGCGATCTCGCGCCAGCGGCCGGCGCGCGGCACGCCGATGCGATAGCCGTGCCGCGGCACCGGGGTCATGTTGCAGACGACCAGGACCGGCGCGCTGCCCTCCTCGCCGCAGCGCAGGAAGGCGAAGACCGAGTTGGCGCGATCGTCGCCGATCAGCCAGCGGAAGCCCGCAGGCCTGGGCGTCGCGCTCGATGCAGGCGACGGCTCGCCGGCGTAGAGCCGGTTGAGATCGCCGACCAGGCGCTGGATGCCGGCATGCGCCGGATCGCCGAGCAGCGGCCAGTCGAGCTCGGCGTCGTGGTTCCATTCGCGCGCCTGGGCGATCTCGCTGCCCATGAACAGCAGCTTCTTGCCGGGATGCGCCCACATGAAGCCGAGATAGGCGCGCAGGTTGGCGAAGCGCTGCCAGCGGTCGCCCGGCATCTTGCCGAGCAGCGAGCCTTTGCCGTGCACGACCTCGTCGTGCGAGATCGGCAGGATGAATTTCTCCGAGAAGGCGTAGAGCAGGCCGAAGGTGATGTCGTCGTGGTGGTAGGCGCGATGGATCGGCTCGTGCTCGATGTAGCGCAGGGTGTCGTGCATCCAGCCCATGTTCCATTTGAAGGAAAAGCCCAGCCCGTCGGGCAGCGGCGCGGTCACGCCGGGCCACGCCGTCGATTCCTCGGCGACGACGATGGCGCCGGGGCAGCGTTCGGCCACCACGGCATTGAGATGGCGCAGGAAGCCCACGGCCTCGAGGTTCTCGCGCCCGCCATGGATGTTGGGGATCCAGGCATCGGCCGGCCGGCTGTAGTCGCGATAGAGCATCGACGCCACCGCATCGACCCGCAGGCCGTCGACGTGATAGCGCTCCAGCCAATGCAGCGCGCTTGCGATCAGGAAGCCCTGAACCTCGTGCCGGCCGAAATTGTAGATGTAGGTGTTCCAGTCGCGGTGGAAGCCCTCGCGCGGATCGAGATACTCGTAGAGCGCCGTGCCGTCGAAGCGCGCCAGGCCGTGCGCGATCGGTCGGGAAGTGCGCCGGCACCCAGTCGAGCAACGAGACCGATGTTCGCCGCATGCAGGCGCGTCGACGAAACGGGCAAAGGCCTCGGGCGGCCCGAAGCGGGCGCTGGGCGCAAACAGGCCGAGCGGCTGGTAGCCCCACGATCCGCCGAACGGGTGCTCGGTGATCGGCAGCAGCTCGACATGGGTGAAGCCGAGATCGGCGAGGTAGGGGATGAGCCGCTCGGTGGCGAGGTCCCACAGCGAGGCGCGGTCGCCGTCGGCCGGCCGCATCCACGATCCGATATGGACCTCGTAGATCGAGATCGGCGCCGCCGCGGACTGCCGCTGCGGCGCGGCTTGCCATCCAGCGATCGTCGCTCCAGCGCAACGGATGCGGCGAGGTCACGACCGAGGCCGTGGCCGGCGCGGGCTCGGCCTGCTGCGCCACCGGATCGGCCTTGGCGGGCAGGCGCATGCCGCCCGCGCCAACGATATCGAACTTGTAACGCGCGCCTGCATCCAGACGCGGCACGAAGAGCTCCCAGATGCCCGACGGAAAACGCAGGCGCATGGCATGGCGACGCGCATCCCACGAATTGAAGTCGCCGATCACCGCCACGCGCTCGGCGTTGGGCGCCCACACCGCGAAGCGCACGCCCGCGACGCCGTCGACCGTCACGACGTTGGCGCCGAGCGCCTCGGCCAGCTTGAAATGCCGGCCTTCATTGAACAGATGCAGATCGAGCTCGCCCAGCAGCGGGCCGAAGGAATAGGGATCCTCGGTCTCCTGCACCGCTGCCGGCCACTTGATGCGCAGCAGATAGGGCGAGGCGTCCGACACCGGGCCTTCGAACAGGCCCGGCACCTCGCCTTCGACCAGCCGGCCGAGCGGCGTTCGATCGCCGCGACGCAGCACCTCGACCGACTGCGCGCCCGGCAGGAAGGCGCGGATGATGCGGCCGGCCGGGCCGTCATGCGGACCCAGCACCTCGAAGGGATCGCGATGGCGCGCCGTCGCCAGCGCTTCGGCGTCGCGGACGATCCAGCCGCGTGAGCGCCGCTGCCGTCACGGGTTGCACTCGGCGCAGACGCCAGAAGACGGTTGGCGATGCGCGCCAGGCCGCCCACCGGGATGGCGAGCCAGGTCGGCCGGTTGGCCGCCTCGTAGTTCACCTCGTAGGCCGCCTTCTCGATCAGGAAGAAGTCGAGCAGCCGGCTGTCGCCTCTTGCCGGCCCTGCCGGTGGCCTCGCGATAGCCGCCGAGGAACGCCTTTCCCGCGCCCTCGCGCAGGCGCGTTATCAGCCTCTGGCGCCGTCCCGGCGACACGCGGCTTGCGATCACGTTCTTGGGGTCGAGCGCCGTCGCCGCCGCATAGTCGATGGAGCGCAACAGGCCCGCGACGTCGCGCAAGGGGCTGGCCTTGCCGCGGCGTTCGGCCAGCGGCCGCGCCGGCTCGCCCTCGAAGTCGATGATGTAGGCGTCGGCGCTGGCGACCAGCACCTGGCCCAGATGGAAGTCGCCGTGGATGCGCGTCATGAGCGTGCCTTCGCCGCTCTCGCCCAGTCGGCGCAGCGCCTCGTTCCAGCGCCTCGCGGCTGGCCAGCAGCGCGCGTGGCATCGGCTTCGACCGCTTCGTTGTCCCAGTCCTTGCGCGCGGCGATGGCGTCGAACGCTCTGCGCCAGCATCTCCATCGCCCGCTCGATCCAGGCCTCGACGTCCTCGCGGCCTGCCGCGCGCGGCGCGAAGGCCGGATCGTCGGTGGGCTGCGCCAGCACGGTGTGCATGGCGCCGAGCTGGCGGCCGATCGCCGCGGCCAGGGCGTGATAGTCCCTGATGTCGTCGCCACGCGATTCGGCGGAGGCCTCGCGGCTCGCCGTGGCGTCGAAGGCGCGGTTGACCTGGTTCAGGGCCCAGGTCCAGGCATCGCCCTGGTTGCGCACGAAGGCCTGCGCGACGGCCAGCGCATGGCGTTGCCCGTCGGCGATCGATGCGGCTCACCTCGCCCAGAAGCGCCGGCGCATTGGCAAAATTGTGCGCCGTGAGATAGCGGCTCATCTCGGCCTCGGGATGCTCGCCGGTCGAGATGCGGCGGAAGATCTTCAGCATCACCGCGTCGTCGACGATCAGCGAGCTGTTCGACTGCTCGGCCGTCAGCCACATGACGTGGCGCATCGGCCGGCCGGCGCAGGACCTCGACCTTGTCGGGCGCCGGCTCGAAGACGATCTGGCCTTCCGGCGTCGTCGATGCGCGCGCCGTCGGCGAGCGCAGGCCAGCATCTGGCGCGCAAAGGCCGGCAGCGAAAAGGCGTCGGTCAGCAGGCCGATGCGCCGGCCGCGCCGCACGCGCGCCAGCGCAAGCTGCGACGGCAGGGCGGCACTCGGCTCGTCCTCCCAGCACATCGACAGCGGCAGCTGCCAGCGGCTGGTCGCGCCGTCGGTCTTGACCTCGACCTCGGCCAGCAGCATGTCGCGCTCGCCGCCCAGCTGCGCCGTGTAGGCGATGTGCGAGGATTGCAGGGCCTGGTCCTTGGCGCCGAACCAGCGGCGCTTCTGCAGGTAGGGCGGCAGCGTCTCGCGCTCGAGGATGGGTGCGGCCGATTCGAGGGCCTCGTCGAGCCGGTTGCGCAGCACGACGGTGACATAGTCCGGCATCGGCTCGGGCGCCGGCGTGTGCCACGACGGCGATTCGCTCTCGCTGGTCAGGATGAACCAGTAGAAGCCGAAGGGCGGCAGGGTGAGCAGGTAGGTGAGCTTGCCGATCGGCGGGAACAGCGAGCCGCCGGTCAGCTCGACCGGCACGCGGCCGTTGAATTCCGAGAGGTCGAGCTCGACCGCCTGCGGCGTGTGCGAGACGTTGGCCACGCACAGGATCGCCTCGCCGTCGAGCTCGCGCAGGTAGGCCAGCACCTTGCGGTTCTTGGGGTACAGGAAGCGCAAGGCGCCGCGGCCGAAGGCGGCGTGCTGGCGCCGGATGGCGAGCATGCGGCGCATCCAGTGCAGCAGCGAATGGGCGTCGCGCGTCTGGGCCTCGGCATTGATCGTCTCGTAGCCGTAGAGCGCGTCCATGATGACGGGCAGCGCCAGCGCCGCCGGATCGGCGCGCGAGAAGCCGCCATTGCGGTCGGGCGACCATTGCATGGGCGTGCGCACGCCGTCGCGGTCGCCCAGCCGGATATTGTCGCCCATGCCGAGCTCGTCGCCGTAGTAGATCACCGGCGCGCCGGGCATGGAGAACAGCAGGCTGTTCATCAGCTCGATGCGGCGGCGGTCGCGCTCGAGCAGCGGCGCCAGCCGGCGGCGGATGCCGAGATTGAGCCTGGCGCGCCGGTCGGTGGCGTAGGTCTGCCACAGGTAGTCGCGCTCCAGATCGGTCACCATCTCGAGCGTGAGCTCGTCGTGGTTGCGCAGGAAGATCGCCCACTGGCAGTTGTCGGGAATCTGCGGCGTCTGGCGCATGATGTCGGTGATCGGAAAGCGGTCCTCGCGCGCCAGCGCCATGTACATGCGCGGCATCAGCGGGAAATGGAACGCCATGTGGCATTCGTCGCCCTGGCCGAAATACTCCTTGGTGTCCTCCGGCCATTGATTGGCCTCGGCCAGCAGCATGCGGCCGGGATACGAGGCGTCGAGATCGGCGCGGATGCGTTTCAGCACGTCATGCGTTTCCGGCAGGTTCTCGTTGTTGGTGCCCTCGCGCTCCATCAGATAGGGCACGGCATCGAGCCGCAGCCCGTCGACGCCCATGTCGAGCCAGAAGTGCATGATCCGCAGCACCGCCTTCAGCACTTCGGGATTGTCGAAATTGAGGTCGGGCTGGTGGGCGTAGAAGCGGTGCCAGTAGTAGGCGTTGGCCACCGGGTCCCAGGTCCAGTTCGAGCGCTGGGTATCGACGAAGATGATGCGCGTGCCGGCATATTTCTGGTCGTTGTCCGACCAGACGTAGAAGTCGCGCTCCGGCGATCCCGCCGGCGCCTGGCGGGCGCGCTGGAACCAGGCATGCTGGTCGGAGGTGTGGTTGATCACCAGCTCGGTGATGACGCGGATGCCGCGCCGATGCGCCTCGTCGATGAAGCGCTTGACGTCGTCGAGCGTGCCGTACTCGGGATGGACCGCGGTGTACTCGGCGATGTCATAGCCGTCATCGAGCCGCGGCGAGGGATAGAAGGGCAGCAGCCACAGCGTGTTGACGCCAAGCTCGGCGATGTAGTCGAGCTTGGAGATCAGGCCGGGAAAGTCGCCGATGCCGTCGTTGTCGGAATCGAAGAACGATTTTACGTGAAGCTGGTAGATGATCGCGTCCTTGTACCAGAGCGCGTCCTGCGCGACCGGCAACGCAGGCGGCGGCCAACGGTGCGTTCATGCGCCGACCTCCAGGGGCGCGATGCGCCAGATAGCGAACGGCAGGTCGGCCGGATCGAGCCGAAGGTGCTGGATCTTGCCCTGCCACACGAAGCGCCGGCCGCGCATCAGGTCCTCGACCTCGACCGCGCCGTCATCGGGCAGCTTCCATTCCCACAGCGGCACCTCGAAGGCAGCTTCCTGCACGCCATGCGGATCGAGGCTGACGGCCACCAGGATCATGTCCTCGCCGGCGGCCGTCGCCTTGCCGTACACCATCACCTGGTCGTTGAAGGCGTTGTAGAACGTGACGCCGAGATGGCTCTGCAGGGCCGGATGGGACTTGCGCAGGCGGTTGAGGGCCGAGATCTCGGCCACGATATTGCCGGGCGCGGCGAAATCCCTGGCGCGGATCTCGTATTTCTCAGAGTCGAGATATTCCTCGCGCCCGGGCAGGGCCGCCGCCTCGCAGAGCTCGAAGCCGGAATAGACGCCCCACAGACCCGACAAGGTCGCCGCCAGCGCAGCGCGGATCAGGAAGCCGGCCCGTCCCGACGACTGGAGAAAATAGGGATTGATATCGGGCGTGTTGACGAAGAAGTGCGGGCGGAAATAGTCGGCGACATCGGTCGTCGTGAGCTCGGTCAGGTAATCGGTGAGCTCGGCCTTGGTGTTGCGCCAGGTGAAGTAGGTGTAGGACTGCGAGAAGCCGATCTTGCCCAGCTGGTACATCATCGTGGGCCGCGTGAAGGCCTCGGCCAGGAAGATCGTATCGGGATGGCGGCCGCGGATGTCGGCGATCATCCATTCCCAGAACGGCAGCGGCTTGGTGTGGGGATTGTCGACGCGGAAGATGCGCACGCCCTCGCCGATCCAGTGCTGGACGACGTCGCGCAAGGCGCAGCCAAAGGTCCGGCACGGCGCCCTCGGCATGGAAGTCGACGTTGACGATGTCCTCGTACTTCTTGGGCGGGTTCTCGGCATAGCGGATCGAGCCGTCGGCACGGCGGCGAAACCACTCGCGGATGCTCCTTGAGCCAGGGGTGATCGAGCGAACACTGGATGGCGAAGTCGAGCGCGATCTCCAGGCCGTGTTCGGCGGCGGCGGCGACCAGGCGGCGGAAATCCTCCGGCGTGCCGAGCGCCGGATGGATCGCATCGTGCCCGCCCTCGACGCCGCCGATGGCATAGGGGCTGCCGGGATCGTCCGGGCCGGCCTGCAGCGCGTTGTTGCGTCCCTTGCGGTTGGTGGTGCCGATGGGATGGATCGGCGGGAAATAGAGGACATCGAAGCCCATGTCGCGGATGCGCGGCAGCGCCTTGGCGACATCGTCGAACGTGCCGAGCGAACGCGGGAAGAGCTCGTACCAGCTCGCGAACTCGGCCTGCGGCCGCTCGACCTCCACGGCGATCGGTTCGCTGCGATTCGCCAAGGCGCGATCGCCGGCTTCGGCGACGCGGCGGCGCGTTTCGGCTCCGGTCAGCAGGATGACATTCTGGTCCACATCAGCCGTCGGACAGTGCTGCCGACAATCCGCTCCAGTTTCAGCCGAACCAGGTGCGCCCGGGCGTCGGCGATCTCGGTGGCCACGTCGATGCCGGCGCGATGCTTGACCTCCAGCGCATGGCAAAGGGTGGCGTATTCGTCGCGCCATGCCTCGATCATGAACAGATGCCGGCCGATGCGCTTGGGCAACAGGGCGCCGCGCCAGCGGTCGTTGCCGATCGGCGCAAGCGGCGCACGCTGCCAGTCCTTCTCGTCGACCGCCTGCCACAGCAGCTCGGCCGCCAGCACGTCGTGGCCGTCGGCGAAGATGTCGGCTTCGACGGCGATCGGCCGACCGATGATGCGCTTGGCGGCAAACGGGCCGCCGCTCACCTGCGGCGTCACGCGATCGATGACGACAGGCGGGCGCAGAGCGGCGGCGCTCGCCGCACGGCGATCCTGCCGCTTGCCTTCGCGCACGGCGGCGATGCGACTGACAAGGACCAAGCATACCTCCCCCGCCGCCAGCCGATCGGGCGGTGGTCCGCCTTCGATCGTCCGCGGCTTGCCGAGCAGCGCCCCGGCGGCCGGATCAAGAGGATCGAGGCTGACAGGGATTGGCTGCGCTCGCGACGGATCATTGTTGATCAGGACGACGACACCCTTTTGCGCAGCCGGACCAGCGCCGGCATCGAGCCGCGCCAGAACCGTCACCTCGGCCGACGACCTCACTCAGTCGGCGCATCGGTCCGGCGGCGCCGACGGATGACAGGCATCCGACCTCGCGGGTCGCTTGCTTGACCTCCGCCTCGAGTTCCGTCTCGAACCCGGCCGGCATCAGCAAGCCGTCGCCGGTGGCCGCCGCCAGCCGCAGCGCGCGCAGCCTCTGGCCGATGTCCATGGGTCCGATCCGCATGGGCGCTTCGACCAGCCCGATGACCGGCGCGATGCGTCGGAGCGATCTCGTGCTCCTCGACAAACCAGGCCGCCCGACCGTCCCACCAGGCGGTCGACGCGAAGACGCCATCGAACCCGATGCCGGCCAGATCGGCATGGCGCGACCAGTTCAACCCCGGCGTCCAGGCCCAGAAACCACAGGGTGCCTGGCTGCGGGTCGCGCGCGATGATCTTCTGCAGGGCTTCGCCCGAGAGCGGATCCAGGCCAACAAGCCGAAACCCCGCGGCTCCTGCCCGCACCAGGCCTGCGAGACGCTCCGTCCACCACGGCACGAGCCGGTCGATGGCATTCGTCCGCAGAGTCGCAGTCGCCCTGGCCGCAGGATCCTGCGCGGGGATCGACGACGCCGCCACGGTCGTGGCTCTCATAGAGGCCGCAGGCCTCGCGCGCACTGGGACCGTCTGCTGCCAGCCGGTCGAGCACGACGTCGAGAAACAACCGCAAACCGCTCGCGCGGCAGTGCGAGGCTATCTCGCGCACCGCGTTTTCGGGCGATCCGGCAATGCCCAATCCTCGGGTCCGTCGCCCCCAGATCGGAAATCAGGAACGGATCGCCGCCTGCCGGCGCAAAGATCGGCCCGGCGCAGAGATGGTCGAAACCCAGTCGAGCGGCTGTGGCGGCGTGCAGGCGCCAATCCGGCGGGGAAGCGGCATGTCGAGGGTGGAGATAATAAATCTTGGGCATACAAAGCGCTCACGCCTCCTCCCGCAGGAATCGCGTCCGCGGCCTTCAAGCACCAAATGACAACCCGTAGCGACTCAAAGAGTTGCACCGCACGTCGGAACTCACAACGACTACTCCAGCTGCCAACATTCGTGGCATTTGCCGATCTTCTTTCTAAAGGTCTGAAAAAGACGAGCGTTTCGGAGTCGTTTCGCCATCCAATTCGGTTAAGATTCGGCAAAAGTTACAGGCAGTGCAACTGAGGCCCATCGCGCGACTGCCATTGCCGAGATGCCTCGGGGGGACTCGGATCGGGCAGAATTATGAATGGAGCAAGTGTCCACCACCATAGCGCCGGGCGGTCCCGGCTCACTTCCCGACCTGGACGTCGAGCGCCAGGACATGGTGACGACGGCGCTCGGCACGAGCCGCGTCTGGGTCACGCTTGGCCACGGTATCGTCAACGAGATCTACTGGCCGGCGACCGGCACGCGCAGATCAGGGACCTCGGCTTCATCGTCGCGGGCCCCTTCGGCTGGGTAGAGGTCAAGCGCGAAAGCCTCTACGACGAGGGATACTGGGAGGTCGCGGATCATCACGTGCGGCTTCCGCAACACAGCGCTTGAATGTCGCTGTCGCACTCGTGATTGGGCGTTTGCGTGCCCGGCTGCAATGCTCTGCATGGCACGAAGGAAGGCGACGATGTCGCTTCGATCCATCGCCGTCCTCTGCAGCCTTGATCCTGTTGCAGCTCTGCGGCTGCACTCGCCGCGAGCAAGCCGTCGTCAGATCCGACGGTCAACGAACTGGAGCGCCGTCACGACGAGATGATGCAGCGCATGGGCGGCGGCAGCGGCGGCAGCATGTAGCGAGCCGCGCAGCCGGCGTCAGGCCGCGCGGTGCATCTCGCGGAACAGCGACGGCGCCATGCCGAAGCGGCGCTCGAAGGCCTGGCCGAGCCGGGCCGGCGACGACAGCCCGACCTTGCCGGCGATCGGCCTTGAGCGGCAGGCCCTGGGCGAGCAGCGTGCGCGCCGCGTCGAGCCGCAGGCTCTCGACGAAATGCGCCGGCGTCTTGCCGGTGGCCTCGGTGAACTTGCGGTAGAAGCTGCGCTCGCGACAGGCCGGCGCGCGCGCGCCAGCGCCGGCACGTCGAGCGGCCGGTCGAGATTGTCCTGCATCCAGTCGATCAGCCGCGGCGAACGGCGCCTCGGCCGCGGTCTGCGCCTGCAGGAGCGGGCTGAACTGCGACTGGTAGCCCGGCCGGCGGGCATAGAGCACGAAGTGGCGCGCGATCAGGTTGGCGGTGGCGGCGCCGAGATCGGCCTCGACCAGGGCCAGCGCCATGTCGATGCCGGTGGTGACGCCGGCCGAGGTCCAGACCTTGCCGTCGACGACGTAGAGCGGATCGGCATCGACGCTGAGCGCGGGAAAGCGCTCGGCCAGGCGATCGCAGCTCGCCCAGTGCGTCGCCACCCGCTTGCCGTCGAGGAGACCCGGCCGCCGCCAGCACGAAGGCGCCGGTGCAGACCGAGCCGTAGCGCGTCGTGCCGGGCGCCACCTTGCAGAGCCAGCGCCGCACGTCCTGGCGCGCCATCATCGCGCCTTCAGCCCGCGCGAGCCGCCGGCGACCAGCAGCGTGTCGGGCTGGCCGCCGATCTTCCGGCTCTGCAGCGCCACGCCGGCAGTTGGAGGCGACCAGCGCCGCCGTCGGGCGAGACGATCTGCAGGTCGTAGAACGGCCGCGCCGCAGCCTCGTTGGCGCGCGCCGAACACGGCGGCGGGTCCGGTGACGTCGAGCAGCTGGCAGCCCTCGTAGGCCGAGGATGACGATGCGATGCGGTCGGGTCATTGGCAGAAAATAGACTGTATTTGTCAGTTTCTGCCAGGCGTCACGGCGCATACCCTCGCGCCAGCACAAGGAGACGCCCATGGCTGAGCCCGTCCAGATCGGCATCCTGCTCTATCCCAACGTCACCCAGCTCGACGCCACCGGCCCCGCCCAGGTGCTGTGCCGCGTGCCGGGCGCCACGGCTGCACATGATCTGGAAGACGCGCGATCCGGTGCCGACCGACGCCGGCTTCTCGATCGTGCCGACCACGACCTTCGCCGACTGCCCGCAGCTCGACGTGATCTGCGTGCCGGGCGGCGGCGGCCAGGTCGCGCTGATGACCGATCCCGAGACGCTCGACTTCCTGCGCAAGCAGGCGGCGACGGCGCGCTACGTCACCTCGGTCGTGCACCGGCTCGCTGGTGCTGGGCGCCGCCGGCCTGCTCAAGGGCTACACGTCGGCCTGCCACTGGGCGTGGCGCGACATGCTGAAGGATTTCGGCGCCATCCCGGTCGCCGAGCGCGTGGTGCGCGACCGCAACCGCATCTCCGGGCGGCGGCGTGACGGCCGGCATCGATTTCGGCCTCACGGTCGCGGCCGAGCTGGCGGGCGAGGAAGTCGCCAAGTCGATCCAGCTCGTGCTCGAATACGATCCGCAGCCGCCGTTCGACTCGGGCTCGCCCGAGAAGGCCGGCGCTCGAGCGGGTGAAGCGCCTCCGCGAGCGGCTGGCGCCGCTGCTCGGACGCCGCGCAAGGCCAACGCCGAAGCGGCGGCGCGGATGCAGCTGATGCTCGAGCTGCGGCCGACCTGCGAGCACTGCAACAAGGCACTGCCGCCGGCGTCGCTCGAGCGCATCTGCGCTACGAGTGCACCTCTGCGCCTGCGTCGAGGAGTGCTGGAATGTCTGCCCCAATGCGGCGGCGGCTTCACGGTCGGCCGGTCCGTCGCGCAACTGGAAGGGCGACAACCATCTCGGCACGGATCCCGCCGGCGCCACGGTGAAGCACCGTCCGGTCGATCCGGCGCTGCACAAGATTTTGCCGAGGCGATCAGTAACCTGGCGCCCGACCGGCGATAGGTTGCTTTTGATACAAACGCGGCGGTGGGCCGTGCCGGCTGCATCGATGAAGATGGAGGCAGGAGAATTGCGCTCGGCCATCCTCTTCGGCCTTCGCGCTTCTGTTGCCTGGCGATGGCGAGCCTCGCCTTGCTGGCCGGCGCGTCGGCCTCGGCCCAGCCAGCCCGGGCGTCTTCGCAGTACCGATGGAACAGCGCGCCTCCGCGCGGACGCGATCACGCCGGGCGACGTCCGCGATGGCCCTGCTCTGGACCGGCCATCTCGACGCGCGTCATCAAGGGCGAGCTCAGCGTCTGCGGTCCGCAAGGCAACGCAGGCCTGGCAGAAATCGAAGGGCCATACGCCCACCGAGACGCTGACCGAAGAGCAGACCGCCGAACTCGTTTCGCAGGCCCTGAAGGAACGCGACGCCGTCGGCTGGTCGGTGCTGCGCGACAATGCCGTGGGCTTCGCCGTCGGCGTTCCCGCCAAGCTCGTGACGTTCGGCGCGCCGCACACCGAGGGCGGCGCCCTGCAGTATTCCGGCGGCGGTGCGGTCCAGCAATCGATCGGCGTGTATCTCGGCTTTCCGAGCTGCCGCAGCATGGAGGCGCTCTACGCGAGGGTGACCGCCAGCGCGAGCTTTCGCGCCCGGCCAGGAGTCCGGGTTCGTCGCCCTGTTCCGCCGCGGCGAGACCGCAACAGTTACCTGCAAGTGGAGCTGCTATCCGGCCGGGTCGATCTCGGCCGAGATGGCCGTGCCGGTCGACCTGCTGGAGACGCACCCCGGCCTGTTCGCCGCCATGGCGAGCAGCCTCACGGATGCTGCGCAGTCCCGATCCCACCATCCGGCCGCGCCCCAAGATCGAGGAACTGCCGCTGGCGCCGTCCTTCTCGGACGAGCCGGCCGAGCGGCCGCAGGCCAAGGCAAGCCGAAGGTTTCACGCGCCGTCGGCGATCGACGATCTCGGGCAAAGAGCGATGCGCTCCGGCTCGCGACCAGGGACGGGCCGGACCTGCGTGCCGACGAGGTGTTCGACCAGGCGGCGGGCGCCGGTCTATGTCGTGAAGGCCGACAGGCGGACTGGGATCGGCCGGTGGCGATCAGCGACAGCGAGCTGCTGACCAACTGCCATGTCGTCGGCGACCTCGCCCAGGTCAAGATCGCGCGCGCCAAGGCCGAGCTCACCGCCAAGCTGGTGTCGCGCAACGCCGACGCCGACCGCTGCGTGCTGCGCGCTGACCGACAAGCTGGCCGAAGTGGGTCACCGTGCGGCCCTATGACGACATCAAGGTCGGCGAACGGGCGGTCACCATCGGCACGCCGCAGGGGCTCGAGCTGACGGTGGCCGAAGGCATCGTCTCGTCCAAGCGCACCTTCAACCAGTCGCGGGTGATCCGGACCTCGGCGCCGATCTCCCAGGGCTCGTCGGGCGGCAGGCTGTTCGACGCCCGCGGCCACCTGCTCGGCATCACGACCTTCTATTTCAAGGCCGGCCAGAATTTGAACTTCGCCGTCGCCGCCGAGGAGTTCGCCCAGGACCGCGACGAAACCGCGATCTCGGTAGACCGTTCAACCGTTCAACCGCTTGACGATGCGCCCAGCATCCGGAGAGACAGCGAGATGGGCGCAAACCAATGCAAGCCAGCCTTGCCTGTACCAACCAGAACGACGTCGTCCGGCAGTTTTGCGAAACGCGCCTGGTCGACGACCTGGAAGCCGGTCGCCGCCAGTTTCTCGCCCGATCTGAGAGTCGACGTTATCTGGTAGGGGATCAGGAGATCCTGCTCGATCAGCGCCTTCATGAACGCTTCCGTCGCATGATGCCCGCGCTGAAACTCGATGCAGAACTGCAGGGCGTGCTCGATCACCGCGGTCCGCTTGCCGTCCTCGAACAGCGGCCGCGCGCGGCCAGCTCCAGCGCGTTGGCCGCCTCGTCGATGCACAGGGTCAGGATCGTTGTTGTCATGGCGGAGAAACACAAAGGGGTAGCGCCTGACATAGGCCGGTACATAAGGGGCGTCCCATTTCGTGGCCTCGCCGGTAACGAACAGGTTCTGGCCGTCGCGCAGGCCCAGCACGGCAAGCACGCTGGGCGCCGGTTCGGTGACGAAAACGATCGGGTAGGTGCTGGCCGCCGCGAACAGCTCGGTCACGACCAGCGGCACGAAGGCGGTGTTGCGCGCAAAATCGTAGCCGATCTGCGCCTTGAGCGAGCTGTTGGACAGCTTCGCCTCGTCGACGACCGCGACGCGCTTGTAGAACAGCGGCAAAGCCGGATTGGCGGCCGGGGGCGTCTTTATCAGCTCGCTCATTGGACCTGCTTTGCGACCAGTCAGGCATTGACCAGCAGCACAGTTTCGCGCGGGTGTGCCGTTCGCTAGCCGGCGCTCGCGCTGGCGCTTTCGATGGTGATCGCCTTGCCGGCGGCCGTGTCGAACTTCAGCCGCTTGACATGGTCGAGGTCGCGGCCGGTGACGCGCACGAAGCGGCTGCCTTCGGGATAGTCGATGGCGTGGATGGCGCCGACGTCGTAGATGCCGGCATGGCCCGGCTCGAGCCGATAGGCTCTTCACCTTCTCGAGCTTGGCCTCGCCCGCGCCGTCGCCGCCGTCGAGCGCGCTTGTACTCGCTCATGTCGGTGTACTTGACCGCCTGGCCGTAGACCGCCCACGAGCTGCCATGGTCGTGCGGCGGGCTCTTGTGCGGCTTGGGATTGCAGTGCGCCAGCACGACGAAGCCGAGATCCTTGTCCTCGTAGAGCTTGCGCGTGCCGATCGGCGCCGCCGGGCCGACCGCCTCGTCGACGAACGCCTGGTTGGTCAGCAGCTTCTCCAGCAGCACGCGCACCTTCTCGCGGCCGGCCGGGCCGTTGGTCGGCCTCGAGCGCGGACTTGGCGTCCTTGACGAAGGCGTCGAGCGTATAGGTCATGAGCACTTCCTCCGCGCAGATTCAAATGATCCGCCCGCCCGCGGTTGACTGTCAACGGCCGCCCAGGATGCGCCGCGCGATCACCATGCGGTGGACCTCCGACGGGCCTTCGTAGACCCGCATGGTGCGCACCTTCTGCGCCAGCCATGGCGAGCGGCAGCTCCTGCGTGACGCCCATGGCGCCGAACGCCTGCTGGGCGTGGTCGATCACCTCGGTCGCCATCTCGGTGGCGAAGACCTTGATCATCGAGGCCTCCATGCGCGACGTCGCGGCCCTCGTCCTGCTTGACCGCGGCATCCATCACCATCAGGCGGCAGGCATGCAGCTTGGTCGCGGCGTCGGCGATCCACCACTGGATGGCCTGACGGTCGGCGAGCTTCTGGCCGAAGGTCACCCGCTGGCTGGCGTGCTCGACCAGCATGTCGAGCGCGCGCTGGGCCATGCCGACGCACCACGAGCCCATCTGCAGGCGGCGCACGGTGAGGCGCAGCTGCATCGGCGCGAAGCCCGGCGCCGATGCGGCCCAGCACCTGGCGTCTCGTGCACGCGGCAATCCTCGAACACGACCTCGTAGGTGCGCTGGCCGGCCAGCATCGGGATGGCGCGCGCCACGACCAGGCCCGGCGTGCCCTTGTCGACCAGGAAGGCGGTGATGCCGCCGCGCGCGCCGAGGTTGGTGTCGGTCACCGCCATGACGATGGTGAAGTCGGCCTTGGCGATGCGGCTGATCCAGATCTTGCGGCCGTTGATCACCCAGTCGATCGCCGTCCTTGCACCGCCTTGGTCTTCATGCCGGCCGGATCGCCGCCGGCGCCCGGCTCGGAGATGGCGATGGCCGACGTCGTCTCGCCGGCGGCATAGGGCTCGAGGTACTTCTTGCGCTGCTCGGGACTGACGGTCGCCAGCATCATGTGCAGGTTGGGCGAGTCCGGCGGGAAGGTGAAGGGCACCGCAGGTGTAGCCCAGCTCCTCGTTGACGCCGACCAGCGCCACCGCCGGCAGGTTGGCGCCGCCCGCCTCCTCCGGCACGTCGAGCGCCCACAGGCCGAGCTCCTTGCACTGCTTGAAGAGCTTCATGTTCTCCTCGTCGGACAGCGCCGCCGGCTGGCCCGAGGCGAAGCGCTCGAGGATGTTCTTCTCGAGCGGCATCAGCTCGTTGCGCACGAACTTCTTCACCAGGTCGCGCAGCATCTCGTGCTCTTCGGTCACCTTGAACATGCCGTCCATCGCGTCCTCCTATGGCCTTGCCAATGCCCTTGTTCACGAATTCCAGCGTATAGGCGCGCCGTGACGTCCAGCCCCTTGGGCAGCACCTCGACATCGACCATCGAGTCGTAGAAATCCTTCCAGCGCGCGTCGCTCATGGCGCCGATGCCGCCTGTGAGCGCGTCGCCCGACATCACGATGCCGCGCTCGTTCAGCACCTTGATGGCGTAGGCGATGCGGTCGTCGGTCTGCTCCGGATTGGCCTGCTTGATCAGCGCGTTGGCCGCCTCGATCGCCGGCCCGCCCTTGAGATACTGCGCCCAGCCCTCGAGCGATGCGCGTCGACGAAGCGCTGCACCAGGTCCTTCTTCTCGGTCGCGAGCTTGCGCGAGATGGCGATGGTCGTCTGGTAGGCGCTGAAGCCCGCATCGGCGATCAGCAGCACCGCCGGCGGCTTGCCGAGCGCCTGGGCGATCGAATAGGGCTCCGACGAGAGGAAGCCCTGCTGCATCGCCGTGCGGGTCGGCGAGGAACGGCGCCATGTTGAAATTGTAGGGCCTGCAGCTGCGCTGTCGGAGAGGCCGTACTTCTTGCGCAGGTAGGGCCAGAAGGTCGACGCGGCCGCCGGTGCCGATCAGCAGCGGCGCGGCCCTTGAGCTTCTCGAAGCGGTCGAAGCCCGAGCCGGGATGGCGCGATCAGCACCTGCGGATCCTTCTGGAAGATCGCCGCGATGGTGAAGAACGGCGCGTCCTCGCGCACGTAGGTGAAGGCTCTCGAAGCTGTTCGACATGATCATGTCGACCCGGCCGGCCAGCAGCGAGCTGGCTGATGTTGAGGCTGCGGCCCGCCCTGGCGCAGGTCGACCTCGATGCCGCGCCCTTGCGATAAAGGCCGGCGGCGATCGCCTGGTAGTAGCCGCCATGCTCGGCCTGGGCGCGCCAGTCGGTCTGGAAGCTCACCTTGTCCAGCGTCTGCGCACGCGGCCGCCGGGCGAGCGGCACCAGCAGCGGGCCGGCGATGCGAAACCGGCCGCAGCGCGAAGCGCAGCGCGGCGGTCGAGGCGATAGGCAGTTGTCATGACTCGGAAATCAGGTTTCACGGTTACGCTGCGATTGTCGAAGGCCATCGCCAGATACTCGCGTGATCGCCTGGCCGGAGCTGCCGAGCGCGCCAGCCGACGGCAACAGAGCTTCCCAGCAAGGGGCTCTATCGGCATCGCCTGCCAATCCGTGGGAAAGGCCGCAGCGTTCAGATCGGCCTTGCGCGCCAGCGCGCGAGCGCACGCGGCATGTGATAGGCCGAGGTGACGAGGGCGACACGGGCCGTGCCGACCAGGGCACGCGTTTCGCGCATGTTGCCGATCGTGTTCAGCGACTTTCCTCCATCGACGATGCGATCCTCCGGCACCCCGAGCGCGACAAGGAACTGGCGCATCGCCACCGCCTCGGTCCGGGTCGCGGGCACCTGGCCGATCTCTGCGCAAAGTAAGACCCGCCGCTGACGATGATGCGCGGCGCCACGCCGCGATGGAACAGGCGGGCGGCATGCCACACCCGGTCGGAACTGTCGTATCAGCCGGGATCGGGCCGCAGAGGCGGCGCCGGCGGCCGATGCTGCCGCCCAGCACGACGATGGCATCGTAGCAACAGGCCGGCGCTGTCGCGCGCTTCGGCACGCGCCTCGTCCTCCAGCGGCCGGAGCAGAGCGTTGGACACCATGCCGAGGGAAAGAGACGACGAGTTGCGCGATCGCCAGTCCGGCGACCAGACCGTGCCAGGCGCCGCAGGCCCAGCAGCGCCAGCACCGCGCCGGCGACCAGCCCGGCACGTGAAGAGGCCCATCGGCGATGCCAGGTACGCCAGGAGATTTCAGAGCGATGAAGCTGTTCACGTCACCTCGTCGATCCGCGGGCTATGCTAGCCGGCAACGCTTCCGGCAAAGAGTTCCGACATTGCAGACGCCGACATCTATCGCGCCCTGCAGGCGACCGACGATGCATCGGACGCTGCGCAAGAGCTTCGGTCGCGAGCAAATGCTGGGGCGCGCGACTCCGCGCGCGGGGTAACCCCGCCCTGTGTCGCGGCCTCTGTCGGCACCAACGAAGATCGCGCCACTGGAGTGGCGCGCTCCCAGCAGAAAGAAGGGCGGGCCCGGCTCGCGCCGAGCACCCGCCCGATCTTCCTCGTCGGAACGAGTTAGATCGCTTCCTTGAGATCCTTGGCGACGCGGAAGGCGACCTTCTTCGACGCCTTGATCTTGATCGCCTCGCCGGTCGCCGGGTTGCGGCCCATGCGCGCCGGACGGTTGCGCACCTGAAGGATGCCGAGGCCCGTGATGCGGACCTTGTTGCCCTTCTTGAGGTGCTTCACGACCAAGCCGATGAAGTCGTCGAGGCAGCCGGTGGCGTCCTTCTTGGTCATGCCGGTCTTCTCGGCCAGTTCGGCCGCGACCTTGGACAGCGGGACGGTTGGAACAGTGGGTTTGGTAGTTGCTGCGTAGCCATGGTGAGGGGTCCTTACATTTTTGTTTCGCCAACGTCTTCCTGACGCCCCAGGCAAGCGTTGACGGCCCAAGGTTATCCACGAATCGCATGCCCCGCAAGTCCTGAATGCACGAAAATGTCGATTCTGGGGCTTTTTCGGCCATTTGAGGCAGTCATCCACAGATTGCAGAGAGCGCGTACGCGTGTCGAGCCCCGGCCTGATCCCGACTTTCAGCACCGCCGTGAACACCTGGCAGTGCGATGAAAACGACCATCTGAACGTGCAGTTCTATACCGAGTTCGGCCACGAGGCCTCGGCTCATCTGCTGGCCATCTCGGTCTCGGACCGCGCGCGCAACGCGCAGCGGCGCTCACCCTCGGGGTCGCCTGGGACCATATCCGCTACCTGCGCGAGTTCCGCGAGGTCGATCCGGTCGAGGTGCTGTCGGCGCCGGTCGAGCTCGGCGAGCGCCATCTGATCGCCTACCACGAGATCCGCAATTCGTCCGACGGCAGCGTCGCCGCGACGGTGCGGCGGCGGATCGTCTGCGACAAGCCGTGGCCCGAGCCGTTTCGCACGCGCGCCGAGGCGGCACGCGATGGCGCTGCCGGCGAACGCGCGAGCCCGCGCAGCGTCGGCAAGCTTGCTCTGCCCGATCTGATGCTCGCCGGACGTCGGGCGGACCGGGCTGGTCGACGTCGGCCGAACGGTGATCGCGCCGGCCGAATGCGACGAGCGCGGCGAGCTTCTGCCGCACCACCTGTTCGGCCGCTATTCCGACGGCGCGCCGCTGTTTGTGGAACCATCTCGGCTTCGACCGCGCCGCCATGCAGGAGCGCGGAGAAGGCTCGGTCGTGGTCGAGATGCTGAACCACTATCGCCGGCCGCTGCACGCCGGCGACCTGCTGGTGGTGATGAGCGGGCTGGCTGCCTTCACCGACAAGGTGCTGACCTTCACCCACTTCCTGTTCGAGGCCGAGACCGGCACACTTGCTGCTTGCGCCGAAGCCGTCGGCATGAAGTTCGACCAGAAGGTCCGCAAGATCATGACGTTCACCAAGGAAGACCAGGCACGGCTCGGCGAGCGCAAGCTGCGCCTGGCCGCCTGAGGAGGTTTCATGGACGACAAGACGCGCATCGCCGCCGGCATTGCCAAGCACCTGCAAGGCCTGACCTATGACGACAAGCGCCTGGCCGAGATCGCGGCCGAGGTCGAGGTGCTGAACGACGCCGTGCGCAAGGCGGCTGCGGCGCGGCTCACCTTCGACGACGATCCCGCCGCCTTCGCCAGCCTGCTGGCGACGGGAGGCCAAATGATCAACGACGATCTCGCGCTCTGCGCGATCTCAGCGAGGTCGCCGACGCCATCGCCGCCGGCCGCATCACCTCGGTGCAGGCGACCGAAGCCTGCCTGGCGCGGCATCGCAGGTCTGGCAGCCGCGCACCAACGCCTTCCTGCGCCTGCACAAGGAGAAGGCGCTGGAGCAGGCACGCGCGATGGACAAGGAGCTCGCCGCCGGCAAGCGGCGCGGCCCGCTGCACGGCGTGCCGATGGCGCACAAGGACATGTACTACCGCCGGGGCGAGCTCTCGACCGGCGGCAGCGAGATCCGGCGCAACTGGGTGGCGCCGGTCACCGCGACGGCGCTGCAGAAGCTCGACGCGGCCGGCGTGGTCGAGCTCGGCTTCCTCAACATGGCCGAGTTCGCGCGCGGGTCCGACCGGCCACAACGTGCATCACGGCCATTGCCGCAATCCGTGGGACGACAAGCGCGTCACCGGCGGCAGCTCGAGCGGCTCGGGCGCCTCGGTCGCGGCGCGCATGGTCTATGGCGCGCTGGGCTCCGACACCGGCGGCTCGATCCGCCTGCCCGGCCGCCGCCTGCGGCGTGGTCGGCATGAAGGCGACCTACGGACGGGTCAGCCGCGCCGGCGCCGTGGCGCGCTCGTGGAGCCTCGACCATGTCGGCCCGCTCACCCGCACGGTGCGCGACAATGCGCGCATGCTGGGCGTGCGTCGCCGGCCACGATCCCGACGATTCGACGACCAGCGAGAAGCCCGTGCCGGACTACGAGGCGCTGCTCGAGGGCGGCGTCAGCGGGCCTCGGATCGGCCTCTCGCTGCCCGACGGGTGGCGCCGGTCGATGCGCAGGTCGGCGCCGCGCGTGCAGGCGGCCGCCGATGCGCTGGGCAAGCTCGGCGCCAAGATTGCGCCGGCAACGATGCCCGACTTCACCGCGCTCTATCGCGCGGCCGAGGTGATGGTGAAGTGCGAGGCGGCCGCCATGCACCGGCCGTGGATGGAGGCGGACGCGCCCTATGCCAACCAGGTGCGCACGCGCATGGACGCCGGCTTCTTCATCCCGGCCACGCAGTACATCGACGCGCTGCGCCTGCGCGCGCATTTCGTGCGCGAGTTCCTGGAGACGGCGATGGACGGCGTCGATGCCGTGATGCTGCCGGCGATCCCCTTCCCCATCCCGACCCTCGCGGAGACCGACGTCGAGAAATCGGGCGGGCCCGCCACGCTCAGCATGGTGGCGCGCTTCACCGGGCCTCACCCGGCCGTTCAACACGCTCGGCCTGCCGCGCGCTGTCGGTGCCCTGCGGCTTCGATACCAATGGCGCACCGATCGGCCTGCAGCTGATCGGCCGCGCCGTTCGACGAGGCGCTGCTCTACCGCGTCGGCCACGCCTACCAGGGCGCGACCGACCATCACAAGAAGGTGCCGGCGTAGCGCTCGCCGTCAGTTGCTCGCGCGCCAGGCGTCGACGATCTCCGCGCCGGTGGCCGGCCAGACGCCGGCATGCTCGAGGATGCGGTCGAGCATCGCGGCCAGCGCCCGGATGCGATGCGGCTGGCCCATCAGCCAGGGCGTGATGGTGAGCGTCAGGATCCGGCCGCTGCCTGTCTCGGCCGCCTCGGCATAGAGGGTCTTGAAGGCGCGCAGCACCTGCTCGACGAACTCGGCGGTGTCCATGTGCTGCTGGAACAGCAGCCGCTGGTCGGACAGGTCCCAGGCGAGCGGCATGGCCGTCAGCGCGCCGGCCGACGTTGTCACCGGATAGGGCATGTCGTCGTTGATCCAGTCGGCGACGTAGTCGAGGCCCGCCTCGGCCACGAGATCGAGCGTGCGCATCGATCTCGGAATGGGCGGGCGAATGCCAGCCGCGGATCTTCGAGGCGAAAGCGCCGCGCAGCGCGCCGACGGCTTGCTTCACCAGCGCCCGCTCCTCGGCTTCGGGCAATCCGCCGTGATGCAGATGGCCCATGTCGACGCCGGCCGCCGCGACCTCCCACTGGCTGGCGGCGATCTCCTTGGCGAGCGCGGGATAGCGCGTCGCGACCGCCCCGTTCAGCAGCGCCGTCGCGCGCAGGCCGCGCTGATCCAGCACCCGCATCAGGCGATAGATGCCGACCCGGTTGCCGTAGTCGCGCTGGGTGTAGTCCCAGTAGCTCGGATAGGGCCGATCGACGCCGCCCGGCGCCACGAACGGCGTCCGCGGCATATCCATCGGGAACTCCGCGACATGGACGGCGACCCACAGCGCCACCCGCGCCTTGCCCGGCCAGACGGTCGGCTTGGCCTGCGGCAGGTTGCGATGCAGGAACCGGTCGTGGTCGAGCCCGCGCCGGCGCCAGGGATAGTCGAGGTAGTTCGGGATGCCGGGGCCGCTCATCGCCGGCCTCCCGGCGTGCCGCGCCGCCAGCCATTTCGAGAAGACGTCGTAGTAATGCTCGGTGTACCAGGCGGCGATCTCGCGCCCGGTCGCCAGCCAGACGCCGTCATGCGCCACGATATGGGCGAGCGCCTCGTCGAGGGCGGCGATGCGCTGCGGCTGGCCGGTGAGGTAGGGATGGAGCGGCAGGCACATCACCGTGCCGCTCTCCGCGCCCTCGGCATAGAGCTGGTCGAACTGCGCCTTCACCATCGCCGTGTAGCGCTCGACCGGCGTGTTGCGGTTCTGGAACAGCGGCACGTCGTTGACCTCGAGCGAATAGGGAACGCTGATCAGCCGGCCGTTGCGCACCTTGACCGGCATCGGCTGGTCGTCGTGCACCATGTCGAGCGTGTAGCTTGATGCCCTCCTCGGCCAGCACGTGCTGGGTCGTCTCGTCGTTGGTGATGGCCGGCGTCAGCCAGCCGTCGAGCGACTGGCCGCTGTATTTCAGGATGGTCTCGCGGCTGTCGGCGATCACGGCGCGCTGCTGGTCCTCCGACAGGTCGTAGAAATAGCGCGTGTTGTAGGTGCCGTGGCTGAACAGCTCCCAGCCGAGCTCGCAGCAGCGCTCGATGATCTCGGGGAAATGGTCGCAGACCGCGACGTTGAGCGAGACGCTGCCGCGCACGCCGTGCTTGGCCATCACGTCGGCCATGCGCCAGAAGCCGACCCGGTTGCCGTAGTCGCGATGGGAGTAGTTGAGCACGTCCGGCACCGGCCGCGGCCACGGCATCTTGCGCGGATTGTCTGGGCGGCTCGAGCTCGTAGTGCTCGATGTTGGGCGCCAGCCATACGGCGATGCGCGCCCCGCCCGGCCAGACGATGCGCGGGCGGCCGCTGTAAGGCGCGTAGTCGTAATGCTCCGGGTTCGGCCAGCATCGCGTCTCCCTATGATGTCGCCTCGAACCGGCTGATCGAACCACAGAGGCCAGCGATGCCGAAGAGAATTGTCGTTCGAGGCGCCGAGATCGTCACGATGGACGCAGCGCCTGGGCGATTTTCCGTCAGGCCGACATCCTGGTCGAGGATGGCGTCATCCGTGCCGTCGGACCGTCGCTCGACCGGCGGCGGACGCCGAACCGATCGACGGCGCCAGGCATGATCGCCCTGCCGGGCATCATCGATGCCCACACCTGCCTGTGGCAGACGGTCCTGCGCGGCTATGTGCCCGACCTGTGGCCAGGCGCCTACTACTCGAAGTTCCTGCCGTTGCGCAGCCGCTTCACCGCCGAGGACAACTTCAATGCCGCCTATGTCGGCGGCTTCGAGATGCTGTCCTACGGCACCACCGACCAGTCGTCGACTACTGCCACAACATCACGCAGGCCCGACTACGCGCCGGCCTCGATCGCGGCGCTGAAGGAAACCGGCATCCGCCATCTGTTCACCTATTCCTTCATGAGCGTCCTGCCGGATCAGTTTGCACGGGCCGGAGGATCGCTTCGCGGACGCCCGCCTCGTCTACGACAAGTTCCACGATCCGGCGGGTCTCACCACCATCGGCTTCGGCATCGAGTCGATCGGCGCGCCGCGGGCTCGAGAAAGCAGCTCGCCTTCTCGCGCGACCTCGAGGCGCCGAGCTGCATCCACGTGAACGAGACCGGCACCATCGACCGGCTGCATGCCGGCGGCCTGCTCGGACCGGATCTTCTGCGTGATCCACGGCAACCTGATCACCAATGGCGAGCTCGAGCTGATGGCCAAGGCCCGCATGCCGCTCTGCTTCACCCCGACCGCCGACACGCAGGGCACGCCGGCCGACGTCGTGCGCCGCGCCATCGATCGCGGCGTCGAGGTCGTGTTCGGCTGCGACGTCCCCTGTTCCATCGCCTCCGACCCGATCGGACAACTGCGCGTCATGTTCAACGTCCAGGGCTTCCTCGACGGGGCGATGGAGCGGAGCTTCTCGACGGTCGTCGGACGGCGGCCGCCCGTCCGGCCCGGATTGCCGCTGCTGACGCCGCGCAAGCTGCTTCGAGACCGCGACCATCGCGACGGCGCGCGTGCTGGGCCTCGACGACCGGATCGGCTCGCTGACGCCCGGCAAGCGCGCCGACATCGTGCTGATCCGCAAAGGTCCCTTTGGCGATTCCGTCGTCGACGACGCCTGCGCGCACGTCCTCCTTCAGACGAGCCCGCGCGACATCGACACGGTGCTCGTCGACGGCGAGATCCGCATGAGGCAGGGCGTGCTGACCGGCTTCGACCCTGAAAGAGCGGCGACGATGGTCCGTGCGTCCCGGAAGCGCATCCTCGGGTTAAGCCCTCGCCGTGCTTAAATGGCGCGCAACGAGATCGGGCAGATCGACGACCATGGCAAGAAAGCGAGCAAACCCGCACGCACGGCTGGACCTGGGAAAGGCGACGCTCGCCCAGGGCCGCCGCGCCTCCGCCGCTGCCCTTCGATCAGGAATTGCTGTCGATGCGCGCGCGGTGCTGCCGGGACCCTCCAGCGGGCGTTGCTCACGCTGCTGATTATCGCCGCGCTCGGCTGGCACTGCGGCCGGACTCTGGGCGCTCCGGCCAAGCCCGACCTTCTCCTCCGAGGGTGTGGCAGCGGGTTCGCCGTTCGACGTGACGTTCCGGGTGGAGAACACGCATCCATGGCTTGCCCTGTCGCATCTGAAGATAAGCTGCGTCCTCGCACAGGTTCGCGCCGTGCCGATCGAACCGACCATGGTCGAGCGCGACCAACGTGCGGCTCTCGGGCAAGCAGGCCGATGGGCTGGAGCCCGGCGAGTCCGGCACTTTCACATGCCCGTTTCGCGGCGCCCTCGAGCAGCCGACGAGAGACGATCCGGATATCGCCCCCGTGCCGAGATCTACTTTCGCAGCCAATACGATCTGCCGCTGATCGGCTCGCTCAGGGTTACGGACAACAGCGGGCGTTTCTTCCTCAATACCCGCGTTCTGCCGCCCCGCTGGACGAGCAAGCCAAACGAATAAGGCCTCCGCCTACTTTCGCGACAGCATCTCCGTCGCGAGGAGGCTCCATTCCTCTTCCAGCGACAGGGTAGGCACGGGCCGGCCGGCGCGCCGGTACCATCCGCCTGCGTTCCTCATGTCGCCTTCCTGCCGATGGAGGTGCGCATGCACCGAATCGCAATCCGGCTCGCCCTCGTGCTGCTGGACGCATTCATGCGCCCGCTTCCAGTCGCCGCGCCGGAGCCACCAGAGCGCCTGCAGGGCGGGCCCGACATCGGGCGGCGGCGTCTCGGCCGACACGCTGCTTCGGAATGCATCGATCGTCGTCATGGTCGTGGCCCTCCTCGACGTGAAGCCGTCGCATAAATACCGCGTGATCGCCGTCTCGGCAAAGTCCCCTCAATCGAGAGGCGGACGCCTGGACGCCCAGGGACGCGCCGCCTCGAAGGCGGCGGACATCTGCAGCACGCCGAGATCGTCGAAGCGCCGCCCGACGATCTGCAGGCCGACCGGCAGGCCGTCCCTGGTGAAGCCGCAGGGCAGCGACGCCGCCGGATTCTGCGACAGGTTGAAGGGGTAGGAGAACTCCGCCCAGCTGAGCCAGTCCCACGGATGCTGCGGCCAGTGCCGCGGCTGCAGCAGCTCGGCCGGGAAACGCCGCGACGGACACCGCGGGCGTCAGCAGGAAATCCCAATCGTCGAAGAAGTGATGGATCTCGGCGCAATAGGCGTATTTGACCAGCCGCGTCTTCTGGTAGTCGGCCATCGTGATGTCGCTGCCCGGCCTCGATGCAGGCGACGAAGCCTGGATCCATGCGGTCGCGGAACTCCGGCAAGCCGGTCGGCATGGCGGCTGAAATGCGCCGGCCAGAAGAAGCGCGCGAGCTCGGGCCCCTTCGGCCCCCACGGCGTTTTCACCTGCTCGACGCGCCAGCCCAGATCGCTTTCGAAGGCCGCGACCGCCTTGGCGACCAGGTCGGCCACTTCCGGATCGACACGGGCATGATCGAGATCGGGACTGTAGGCGATGCGCGGCGCGCGCGGACGACGGTCGAGATGGCGCGGATAGTCGGCGGGCTGCGCCTCGAGGCTCGGTGTGATCGTCCGGATGCGGGCCGGCCATCGTCTTCAGCATCAGCGCCGCGTCGGCGACCGTGCGCGTGAGCGGGCCGAGATGCACGGTGTAGTCGCTGGCCGCCAGCGGCGACTGCGGAACGCGGCCATAGCTCGGCTTGCAGGCCATAGACGCCGCAGAAATGCGCCGGCATGCGGATCGAGCCCGCGCCGTCGCTGCCCTGATGCAGCGGGCCGTAGCCCGCCGCCGCGCCGACGCCGGCTCCCGCCGACGAGGCGCCGGCGTTCAGGCCGTGCTTCCAGGGATTGTGCGTGATGCCGGTCAGCGGACTGTTGCTGACGCCCATCCAGCCGAACTCGGGCGTCGTCGTCTTGCCGAGAATGATCGCGCCCGCGCGGCGCAAGCGCGACGACCATCGCATTGTCGGCCGCCGCGACGTCGCCGCGGCGCAGATGCGTGCCGAACTCGACCTGCATGCCGCGCACGGCCTCGTGATCCTTGATCGTCACCGGCACGCCATGCAGCGGCCCGATCGGCTCGCCCTTGGCCAGCGCGCGATCGGCCGCAGCGGCCGCGTCCATCGCTTCCTCCGCCGCCAGATAGGCGAAGGCGTTCAGCCTGGGCTCGAGCGCGTCGATGCGCTTCAGCACGGCCGTGGTGATCTCGACGGCCGACAGTTTCTTGGCGCGGACGGCGTCGACCAGCTCCGTCGCCGGCGTGAAGCAGAGATCGGTCTCATTCATGGCAGTAACGGAGCACGATCCGTGCCGAGGTGACATGTCCTTCATTATCGGTCTGGGTCCAGTTCCGGATACTGACGAACAATCCGGCGCACGAAATTCTCGCTGATAATGCCGATGACATTGCCCAGTGCGCATACATATTCATCTCGTTCTTTTTCATCGTTGAGCTGGCTGACCAGTACGTCGAGCTCACCGATCTTGGCTTCCAAAGTAAGCACTGCCTTCAACATCCGGCTAGCCATGTCCTTGTCCATGGCAATCTCCGTAGCAGCCACGTTCGCACGTCAGTACCGCGCGATCACCTTGCTCCGCGAAGTCGCCGAGGTTGCGCCGCGCCTCGGCCATCGCCGGCAGCAGCGTGATCTCGCTCAGGCCCATCGCCTCGCGCTCGCGCAGCATGGCGATGATCTCGTCCGGCGTGCCGACCAGCCCGCCGGTCGAGCGGATCAGGTCCTCGGTGATGAAGCGGCGTTCCTCCGGCGGCAGGAAGGCGCAATGGCCGAGATGGACCTGCTGGTAGCGCTTGGCGGGCGGCGTCTCCATCTTCTCGGTGAAGGCGAGATACTCGTCCCACAGGTTGCGGCAGCGGCCGGCCGACCGTGCTGGTGTCGCCGTCCTTCTGGTAGAGCTCCCACCAGTAGTGCAGCGTCGCGGCGGCCATCGGGCCGATCTCGTCGATCACGCGGTCCGGAGGTCATGCTCTCGCCGGGCTGCAGCACGCAGGCGTAGCTGAGCGCCGCGGTGTGGAAGTCGCTCGGGCAGGGTGCGGCCGACGGCGGCGGCGCCCTGCTGCATCGCCTCCAGGCTCTTCTGCAGCCGCGCCTGCGTCTGGTTGTGCGAGCAGACGCGCCCGTCGCCGTAGGCGCCGGCCGTCTTGAGCGCCAGCGGGCCGTCGGCGGCGACGTAGATCGGCACCGGATGGTCGACGTCGATGAAGCCCGCGTCGGGATGCAGGAAGCGGATGTCGGTGCGTCGCTCGCCGTCGCCCAGCGCGTAGTCGACCTCCTCGCCGTGCAGCAGCGCGCGCAGCACGCGCAGGTACTCGCGGAAGGCGCCGGCCTTCACCGGATCCTTGCCCATGACGCGCATCGCGGTGTGGCCGGTGCCGATGCCGAGGAAGACGCGGCCGGGCGCCAGCTGGTTGATGGTGGCGATCGAATGGGCGGTGACCGGCGCCAGCCGCACGCCGCGCCACCGACACGCCGGTGCCGAGCCGGATGCGCGAGGTGTTGGCCGCCGCCAGCGCCAGCACGGCGTAGGCGTCGGAATAGAGCATCTGCGAGATCGGCCGCCCAGGCGGCAGTCGTAGCCCATCGTCTCGAGGTCGACGAACAGCTTCCAGTCCGACACGCGCGGCACGACGGTGACTCCGAATTTCATGCAGCACTCCGCTCCCGTTACTTGGGTCCAAACCGCGCCCTGAGCCGCGGCGCGACATCGCGGGCGAAGCGCTCCAGGCTGGGGTTCATCTCCTCCGGACGCATGCCCGGCGGCACGGCCCAGGAGACGATATCGGTCAATCCATACTCTTCGATGAAGGCGGCGAGTTCGGCCACGCAATGATCGACGTCGCCGACCACCCAGGTCTGGGGAATCCGCTGCTCCTCGGTGATGCCGGCGACGCCGCCATGCCCGCCGGCTTCCTCGCGGAAGCGGTTGTAGACCTCCATGCGCCGCCGCTCGGCGATGCGCACCGCGCCCCAATCGCGCTCGCGATCGTCGGTGACCAGGCAGGAACGGATGATGCCGATGCGATGCGCCGCCGGATCGCGGCCCTCCGCCCGCAGCTTCGCCAGCCAGGGATCGAGCGACTGCGCCCGCGGCCCCTGCGGCAGCAGGTTCGCGCCGAACCGCGCCGCCCGCAGCGCGCCGGCCTCCGACATCGCGGCGATCCAGAGCGGCGGGCCGCCCGGCTGCACGTAGCCCGGCGTGATCTTCACGTCCTCGAAATTGTAGCGCTTGCCCTCGAAGCTGAACTTCTCGCCGGTGAAGGCGCGGCGCAGCACCTCGATGCCTTCATCGGTCAGCGAGACGCGGCGCGAGACCGGCAGGCCGAAGCCGCGGAACTCGTGCGGCGCGTAGCCCATGCCGACGCCGATCTCGACCCGCCCGCCGCTGATATTGTCGAGCACCGCGAGATCCTCGGCGAGCCGGATCGGATGGTTGAACGGCAGCAGGCAGACGTCGCACGAGAAGCGCACGTGCTTGGTGCGCGCCGCCATCGCCGCGGCGACCGGGATCCAGGACGGCAGGTAGCCGTCCTCGACGAAATGATGCTCGGTGAACCAGACGAGATCGAGCCCGAGCCCGTCGAGCCACGCCACCTGGTCCATGATCGCGGCATAGAGGCTCTGATGGCTGATGCCGGAGTCCGGCGGATTGCGGAAATCGTAGGCGACGCCCAGGCGCAACGCTTTCGCCATTTGGCTTGCATCCTCCCCGTCGTAAGTTAGGAGGCATTCAATCGAATAGCCAATTTCGACGTGCGGCGCTTGCACCGTCAGGGAGGACCGCAGACCGGCCGGCCGTGCCAAGATCGGCGGCAAAGAGAGAGGAAACATCCCATGCCTCGCATGACCGGCGGCGACGCCATCGTCGATTCCCTGCTGCGCCACGGCATCGACACGATCTTCGGCCTGCCGGGCGTGCAGATGTACGGCCTGTTCGACGCCTTCGCGCGCAACGCCAACCGGCTGAAGGTGATCAACGCGCGGCACGAGCAGACCACCGCCTACATGGCGCTGGGCTATGCCCAGTCGACCGGCAAGCCGTCGGCCTTCACGGTGGTGCCGGGCCCCGGCGTGATGAACACGATGGGCGCGCTGACCACCGCGTGGGGCGTCAACGCGCCGGTGATGTGCATCACCGGCCAGGTGCCGAGCGCCATGATCGGCCGCGGGCGCGGCCAGCTGCACGAGATGCCGGACCAGCTCGCCACGCTGAAGACGCTGCTGAAGTTCGCCGAGCGCATCGAGCATCCGACCGAGGCGCCGCAGGTCATGGCGCGCGCCTTCCAGGCGATGACGTCCGGCCGTCCCGGGCCGGTCGCCGTCGAGATGCCGTGGGACATGTTCCCGGCCAGCGCCGACGTGACGCCGATGGATCCGCTCGGCAAGCGCGCCAACCCGCTGCCCGATCCGAGAAGATCGCGCGCGCTGGCCAAGCTGGTCGACGGCGCCAAGGCGCCGATGATCTGGGTCGGCGGCGGCGCGGTCGATGCCGGCGCCGAGATCCTGGCGCTGGCCGAGAAGATCGGCGCGCCGGTCGTGTCGTTCCGCATGGGCAAGGGCGTGGTCGATTCGCGCCATCCGCTGTCGCTGAACACGGTCGGCGGCTTCGAGCTGTGGGACAAGACCGACCTGCTGATCGGCATCGGCACGCGCCTCGACGTGCCGATCGCGCGCTGGGCGCCGGCGCCTGCCGGGCCTGAAGACGGCGCGCATCGACATCGATCCGGCCGAGCATCGCCGGCTGTCGGTCAACGTCGCGATCGTCGCCGATGCCGCCGACGGCACGCGCGCGCTCGCCGCCGCCGTGTCGAAGCAACGACGATCCCGCGCGCGCGCGCTGCCGTCAGCCGCGGCGAAGGCAGGCGGCGCTGGCCGCGATCGAGAAGGCCGAGCCGCAATACTCGTACATGAAGGTGATCCGCGAGGTGCTGCCCGACGACGGCATCGTGGTCGATGAGGTGACGCAGCTCGGCTACATCATCTGGTACGGCTATCCCGTCCATCAGCCGCGCCGGCTGATCTCCTCGGGCTTCTCCGGCACGCTGGGCTACGGCTTCCCGACGGCGCTGGGCGTCAAGGTCGGCAATCCCGACCGGCCGGTGGTGTCGGTCACCGGCGATGGCGGCTTCCTGTTCGGCGGCTCGGACCTCGCCACCGCCAAGCAGTTCGGCATCAACCTGGTCACCGTGGTGGTGAACAACGCCTCCTACGGCAACGTGCTGCGCGACCAGCAGCGGCTCTACGAGGGCCGGCATTCCGGCGCGGTGCTGCACCAATCCCGACTTCCAGGCCTATGCCCGCTCCTTCGGCGTCGGCGCCTGGCGGGTCGAAACCGCCGACGGCCTGCCGCGGCGCGCTGCGCGAGGCGCTGGCCAGCGATGCGCCGGCGGTCATCGAAGTCGTCTCCGACATCGACAAGGACTACCCGCCCTACAAGTTCCACCAGCCGAGGCTGCCTTGATCCACACACACCTCATCCTGAGGAGCGCGCGCGAGCGCGGCGTCTCGAAGAGCTGGCAACATGGCGTGATGTGGCATACAAGGCGCGTAGCCCACCTTCGAGACGCCGCTGGCGCGGCTCCTCAGAGGTGAGGTCGTACGCTGACGGAGAAAAGCGATGGCGAAAGAAACCAGTGTCGAGCGGCACGCCGCGGCGTTCGTGCCCGACGAGGCGTGGCTGGCCAAGCAGGCGCAGGAGCCGATCCTCGAGCCCGACCTGCCGATCGTCGATCCGCACCATCACCTGTGGGACCACGCCAACCATCGCTACCTGCTGGACGAGCTGCTGGCCGACACCGGCAGCGGCCACAACATCGCGGCGACGGTCTATCATCGACTGCCGCTCGATGTACCGCGCCGACGGCCCGGCCGAGATGCGGCCGGTGGGCGAGACCGAGTTCGCCAACGGCGTCGCGGCCATGAGCGCCAGCGGCGTCTACGGCCCGACGCGCGCCTGCGCCGGCATCGTCGGCCTATGTCGACATGACGCTGGGCGCGCGCGCCGCGCCGTGCTGGAGGCCCATGTCGCGGCCGGCAACGGCCGCTTTCGCGGCATCCGCCACGCCGGCGGCTGGGACGCCAGCCCCGACGTGCGCAACAGCCACACCAACCCGCCGCAGGGGCTCTATGGCCAGGCGAGCCTACCGCGAGGGCGTGGCCGCAGCTGGGCGCGCTCGGGCTCACCTACGAGGCCTGGCACTACCATCCGCAGCTCACGGACGTGACGGCGCTCGCGCGCGCCGTGCCGCAGACGCACCATGATCCTCAACCACTGCGGCGGACCGCTGGGCATCGGCCCCTATGCCGGCAAGACCGACGAGGTGTTCGCCGACCTGGAAGGCCGACATGGTCGAGCTGGCGCGCTGCCCCAACGTGGTCGTCAAGCTGGGCGGGCTCGGCATGGATATCGGCGTGTTCGACCACATGCGGCGGCCCGCGCCGCCCACGTCGCGCGAGATCGCCGACGCCTGGAAGCCGTGGATCGAGACCTGCATAGATGCCTTCGGCGCCGAGCGCTGCATGTTCGAGAGCAACTTCCCCGTCGACAAGATCTCGACCGGCTACGCCGTGCTGTGGAACGCCTTCAAGCTGATGGCGGCCGGCGCCTCGGCGGCCGAGAAGACGGCGCTGTTCAGCGGCACGGCACGGCGCGTCTATCGGTTGCCGTGAGTGATTGGCGCCTTCCTCCTCAACTCAAGTGCGTCTCGCCCGCTAGGAGGCAGCGTCGAAGGGGGCAACGACGTGCGTATCCGCCTCGCCAGCCTCTCCTAGCGGGACGAGGAGCCTGATCGCGGTGATTGGAGGAGGGAGAAATCGTGGAGAGATGAGAATGTTCAAGCGCGTCCTGATCGCCAATCGCGGCGAGATCGCGATCCGCATCGCCCGGGCGGCCTCGTCGCTCGGCGTCGACTCGGTCGCGCGTCTTCACGCCGGCCGATTCGCTGTCGCTCCACACCAAGCTCGCGGGCAAGGCGCAGCAGATCGGCGCTCGGCGCCGATCCGGTGCGCGGCTATCTCGACATCGACGCCGTCATCGCCGCGGCCAGCGAAAGCGGCAGCGACTGCGTCCATCCCGGCTACGGCTTCCTGTCGGAGAACGCCGACTTCGCGCGAGCGCTGCCAGGCGCGAGGGCCTGCGCTTCATCGGCCCTTCAGCCCGCGACGCCTGGAGCTGTTCGGCGACAAGGTCGAGGCGCGCGCCTTCGCCCAGTCGCAGGGCATTCCCGTCGTCCCCGGCGCGCCGGCGGCGCTCGGCGTCGAGCGCCGACGCGAAGGCGCTGGCCAAGTCGATCGGCTACCCGGTGATGCTGAAGGCCTCGGCCGGCGGCGGCGGGCGCGGCATGCGCGCCGGTGACGCGGGCCGAGCGAGATGGACGAGGCCTTCGCGCGCTGCCAGAGCGAGGCGCGAGGCGGCGTTCGGCGATCGGCGCGGTGTTCCTGGAGAAGATCGTGCCGCGGCCGCGGCACATCGAGGTGCAGGTGCTGGGCGACGGCCAGGGCGACGTCGTGCACCTCTTCGAGCGCGACTGCTCGGTGCAGCTGCGCAACCAGAAGGTCGTCGAGATCGCGCCGCGCGCCCGACCTCGACGACGGGCTTGCGCGCAGCGCATCCTCGCCGATGCGCGTCAAGCTCGCCCGCGCCGCGCGACTACGTGAACGCCGGCACCGTCGAGTTCCTGGTCGATCCGGAGACCGGCGAGCACTTCTTCATCGAGTGCAATCCGCGCATCCAGGTCGAGCACACGGTCACCGAGCAGGTGACCGGCGTCGATCTCGTCGAGGCGCAGTTCCGGATCGCGGCGGGCGCCTCGCTGCCGTCGCTGGGCCTTGCCGACCAGCAGTCGGTCGGCGCGCCGCGCGGCTTTGCCGTGCAGGCGCGCGTCGTCGCCCAGGGCACGGGCACGCTCAGCGCCTACACGCGAGCCGTCCGGGCCCGGGCGTGCGGGTCGATGCCTGCGGCTATCTCGGGCTGCGCGCCGCCGCCGCAGTTCGATCCGCTGTTCGCCAAGCTGATCTGCCAGTCGGGCTCCGCCGGCACGTTCGCGTCGGCGGTCGACCGCACGGCCCGCGCGCTCGACGAGTTCCACATCGCCGGCGTTGCCGACCAACCTGCGACCAGCTGCGCGCCATCCTGGCGCATCCCGGCGTTCGGCGCCGGCGATGCGCGCACCACCCTGCTCGCCGAAGCGCCCGACTCGATGCCGCGCCGACGCACGCGAAGCCGGGTGCGCTGCAGTTCCTCGACCAGCAGGTCGCCGCGCTCGGTCGCGGCCGCGGCTGCCGGCGACGCGCCGCCTGCCCGTCCGCTGCCGGTGCCGCGCCGGCGCACGAGGCCGTCGAGTGCCCGCATGCGCGGCGCGGTCGTCGAGGTCAAGGTCGCGCGAGGGCGCCCAGGTCGACGGCGGGCGACCCGCTGTTCGGTCGTCAGCGCCATGAAGATGGAGACGTCGGTTGCGGCGCCCTGCGCCGGCGTCGTCACGCGACGCTGGCGCCGCTTGCCGTGGGCGACGCGGTCGACGGCGGGCAGATCCTCGCCGTCATCGCGCCAGCGGCCGAGCGCTGGCCGACGCCGCGCCGCGCCGTGACGGCGGACGACGGCTGGGCGCCGATGCTGGACAAGGTCGCGGCGCTGCAGGCGCATCGCCCACGCGCGGCTGGCGCCCGGACTCGAACGATCCCGGCGTGGTCCGCCAGCGCAACCGCGGCAAGCTCACCTGCCGCGAGCGCATCGACGCTGCTGCTCGATCCCGGCAGCTTCCGCGAGGTCGGCAGCCTCGCCGGCTTCGCCAGCTACGACGACGACGGCGACGTCGCCGAGTTCACGCCGGCCAACCATGTCGGCGGCTGGGGCCGCATCGAGGGCCGCGCCTGCAGTCGTCTGCGCCGACGACTTCACCTCGCGCGGCGGCCATGCCGACGGCGCGATCGGCCAGAAGTCGCGCTATCTCGACCGGCTGTCGATCGAGCTGCGCGCGCCCTCGATCCGCCTGCTCGACGGCTCGTCGGGCGGCGGCAGCGTCGCCACCATGGTGCCGCAGCAGGCAGGACGGCGAGAGCGTCGGCCAAGGAGAGCACCGGCGCCATCAAGGCCGGCCGGCCGCGCGTGGTCGGCGGCGGCGGCTCGTTCCTGCCCGGCCATCTCGGCAGCACGCTGTACGCCGAGCAGCTCGCCACCGTGCCGGTGGTCAACGTGCTGCTGGGCAGCGTGGTCGGCATCGGCGCGGCCAAGGCGGTGCTCGGCCACTTCTCGGTGATGGTGCGCGACATCGCGCAGCTCTTCGTCGCCGGCCCGCCGGTCGTCAGCCACGCCATGGGCTACGACGTCACCAAGGAAGATCTCGGCGGCTGGCACATCCACTGCCGCAACGGCTCGGTCGACAACCTGGCCGAGACCGAGGCAGGAAGCCGTGGCGCATGACGCGGCGCTTCCTGTCGTACCTGCCGTCCAGCGTCTACGAGGCGCCGCCGGTCGCTCGCCCGATCCAGCGATCCGGCCGACCGGCGCGAGGAGGAGCTGCTCACGCTCGTGCCGCGCAAGCGCACCGCGACCTTCGACGTGCGCCGCGCCATCCGGCTGATGGCCGACAAGGACTCGTTCTTCGAGATCGGCCCGCTGTGGGGCACCGACCAGGTCGCGGGCTTCGTGCGCTTCGACGGCCATCCGATGGGCGTCATCGCGTCCGACAGCCGCCACGTGAACGGCGGCGCGCTGACCGCCGACGGCTGCGACAAGCTGCGCCGCCACCTCGACCTGTGCGACCTCTTCCACCTGCCGGTGCTCGAACCTCGTCGACAATCCGGGCTTCGCGGTCGGCATCGAGCACGAGATCGCCGGCACGATCCGCAAGGGCGGCGAGTGGATGGTCGCCTTCGCCCAGGTGACCGTGCCGATCTTCACGGTGCTGATGCGTCGAAGCTTCGGCGTCGCCGGCAACAACTACGCGACGCCCAGGTCGGCGGCGCTCGGTGCGCGTCGCCTGGCCCGCGGCCGACGTCGGCGGCATCCCGCCGGAAGGCGGCATCGAGGCGGCGTACAAGCGCCAGCTCGCGGAGGCCGCCGATCCGGCCGCGCTGCGCGCCGAGATCAACGCCCGCATCGAGAGCGTGCGCGGCCCGATCGGCCCGCTCAACCGCTTCCAGATCGAGGAGATGATCGATCCGCGCGACACCCGGCGGCTCGGTCTGCGAATGGATCGCCGACGCCTACCGCATCGTCGCGCAGCCCTCGCGCCTGGTGCCGCGCGGCGCTGCAGTTCAGGCCGTAGACGTCCTGCCCGCCACGAGTGCCGATTGTGAAAGTTAAGTGACACTTTCCGCAATTTCCGCAAGCGATATGCCAATCGAGGTTCCATGTGGTGGAGCTAACGCGCATGATTTTCTCCGCAGGTTTCGCGAGGCTTTCTTTGGGCTGTATAGTAGTGAAACTAAAGTAAATGTCAAGCATTACTTCGAGAGCGTTTGAGTTTTTGCGCCCCATACGGCGCAAAAACTCTTGCCGATGGCGGGCCTCCAGGTCGCGTCCCTATGGCAGGCGGTCGGGCGCTCAAATAATTCTTTCGCACCGTAGAGAGGCCCAGAAACGTTGACTCCTCTGACGTGCATGCACTGCTGTCACTCGCTGATCCGCAACGCAGATGGGTAACTCGGGACAGTGGCTCGTCGACGAGGCGGCGCGACTTTTCCCTAAGGCGTTTCAGGAGCGCCTATCGCGCGTCTTCACCGCGGAGATAGCCTCACCGCCGTCATGTAGCGGTCGCGGTAGTAGTCGCCGTCCAGGGCGAGACCTGAAGCGGCGAGCCGCGATGCGTGGCATGAACGAACTGGTCGTTGCCGGCATAGATGCCGACGTGGGTGAAGGTGCCGCGGTAGCCGAAGAAGACGAGGTCTCCGCGCTTGAGGTCGCTGCGCGCGACAGGCATGCCCTCGCGCGCCATGTCGTGCGGCATGCGCGGGATGGTTTGTCCAAAGACCGCGCCGTAGAGGTAGTAGACAAAGCCGCTGCAGTCGAAGCCGCGCTCGGCGAGGTGCCGCCGTAAGCGGTAGGGCGTGCCCAGGTATTTCATGGCGCGCGAGACCAGGCGGTCGCCCCAATCGTTTGCGACCGCGGGGTGGCGTATGAAGCCGGGACCACTGCGGGTTCCGCCTGCTTGAAACCGGCGTACGCGCCGTTCTCCTGCTGCCATTTGGCATTGAGCTGATTGGCGACGTTATCCGTCGGATCGGCCTCGGGAGCGGCCTTGACCGCAGGTTTCAGCTTCGACTTGGTGGGCGCCTTGACCTGGGCATTTGCGGGAGAAACAACACCCGCCGTTGCGAACAATACCAGGGCGGCCAGCACCATGACCGAACAGGCTGTCGCCTGGACGATGACTCGTACACTCGAGCGCGTGCAGCGCCCGGTTCCCAACGCCATGAACTTCTCCCCTTGGAACCAAAGCAGGCGGCCAGTCGGCCTGTCCCATAGTGGCGAAGCGCGACTCGTGCGTCCAACAAATGTTGCAAATCTGCCACAATAATTTCGGGCTGCTAGCGCGTTGATTTTCCTCATTTTTCGGGACCCGCCTGCCGTTGGTCTTCCCAAGCCGGAATGTCCGGGCTCGGCGCCCGGCCACAATTGGGTTCATAAATTACAGGTCCCGACCCTGTTTTCCTCGGCGAGACTTATTGGCCTATTCACTGTCTTGCTCCTCCAACTCTTCAGCGCCCACGATACGCTGGTCGACGTTGTTCATTGCGCGTTTGCCAGTCGATGCATGGCGCGACCAAGAACGTGAACGCCACCAGCGAAGTCTTTACGTTCCAGCGCTTCGTCCGAATTGTGGCTGCCGTTCGCGTTGCGGACGAGGATTACCGCCGACGGAATACCCGCCCGTGCGAACATGGCCGCGTCATGTCCGACGGTGGGCATGCGGCGCGTTGCGATCCCAAGGGCACTTGCGGTGTCTTCGAGCAGCGCGATCAGCTGCCTGTCCAGTTGAGTCGGTGTCGTCCCTACCTCTCGACCCAGCTCGAAAGTGACTCGCTCGATCGTTCTCGATGCGCTTGATCAGATCGAACAGAAGAGTTCGCGCCGCATCCAGTGAGGTCTTCACGGCCGCGCCGATATTCAGGCTGAACTTCACGTCTCCGGCCACCTTTGTCATGGCGTGCAGTGCCGCATCCGTCGAGAATTTGCCGACGGTGACGATGAAGTCTTCGTCTCCTTGCGCGATCCTGTCCTTCCAGAACCCATCGAGACCGAGCGCCAGCTCCGCTACGGCAAGGACGGCGTCCTGCCTGAAACGTCGCGGCAGCGCGGCCGAATGGCCATAAGCGCCGATGCAACGCGCGTCGGGAAAGCGAACATTGCCGCGCACCGCGGTGGCGATGCCAACCGGAATGTCATCCGCTTCCAGGAGTGGTCCTTGCTCGATATGCAGTTCGAGAAAGGACGTGACGAGATCGGAATTGAGCAGAGGCGCTGGCGGCCTCGCCCGTTCGCGGATATCCCAGGTGCCGGATGTGATGTCGCAGCGATTTTCCGCTGTCGGATCTGACGAGATCGCCGATCTCGTCCAGCGTCGACAATCCGAGCATGAGCCGGCTTCCGAGATACGCAGTGCCGAACCAGGGGCTCTCCTCGCACCGCATGGCTACGGCCCGAAAGGGCCTGGCGCGACTGACCGGGTCGGCACTCGCCGCAGCGAGCACGGCAAGGCCTCGCCGCTACGCCAGCGAGGCCGTCGTAGTTTCCGCCGTGCGGCACCGAATCAAGATGCGAACCCGTCGTGACGCAGGGCGTCGCAGGATCGACACCGGGCAGCAGGAACTGAATGTTTCCAAACGCGTCGTTCAATACCTGCAGGCCATGCCGCCGCGCAAAGGTGCGTACGCGGTCTGCGGCCATCTCTTCGTTTCTGCTCCATGCAGCGCGCGTAATGCCGGGGCTATCTGTCGTCTCATGTCCTATCCGTTCCAGGAGCTCCCAGACTTCCGTGATGCATGAGTCGAGATGAGAATGAGCGTCGGTCATACAAGGTCTCTCCGGCACCACCGTGCGATCACGTCTCGTCTGCAAACGCGGCAGCGTAGCGGCGCTCAGGGACGGCGGCGGGGGCCACGAGCCGGTGGTCGTCCGCTGTCACATGCGCGGCTGAATGGTTGGGGTTGGCGTGCGCCTCGAAAGTGCGGCGGTCCGGTGGCCAGCTCAAGGGGGATAACCTCCCGCACCTTGAGGCCACCGTACGGATGACTGAACCTACACACACGGATGGCCGACGCGCAAGCTCGACAATTGACCTTGGCAGTCAACGCGCAAAACTGGCCGAGGGCGGGGTGACCGCAAAGACGCTTGCACGGGGGAGAAGGCAGCATGAAGGAACTCGCTGGAAAGACCGCGTTCGTGACCGGTGCCGCGTCAGGCATTGGCCTCGGGATCGCGACCGCCTTGGCCCAGGCGGGGGCGAAGGTCATGCTGTGCGACATCGAAGAAGAGGCTCTGTCCGCGGCGCTCAAGCAACTGAGGCTCACCAACGTCGATGTCGACGGCGTGAAAGCCGACGTTTCGCTCAAGCCGAACTCGCCGCGGCCGCGCAGGCCACGACTGCCCGTTATGGCAAAGGTGCATATCCTCGTGAACAACGCCGGCGTGGGCGGCGGTGGGTGGACCGACCAGTCATGGAACTGGACGATGGGCGTCAACCTGATGGCGACCGTTTGGGGGATCGAGATTTTCTGGCGTTTGATCGACCAGCATGGCGAGGGTGGACACATCGTCTCCACGGCCTCGGTCGCCGGCCTCATCGCAGGGGCGCAACCACCCCTACGACGTCTCCAAATATGGCGTTGTGGCACTTTCCGAGGGCCTGCGGCGCGAGCTTGCGCCGCGCGGGATCGGCGTATCGGTGCTGTGTCCCGGGTTCATCCGCACCCAGATCATGGACTCGAGCCCGCAATCTCCCCGCGCTTCGAAGGGGCGCTCCCCGCCCGCCGACGTCGGGGCCCGATCGCCGAGCTGGATCAACTGGGTCCAGGGCCGCGTCTCCGGGGGCATAGATCCCCTCTATGTCGGTGAACTCGTCCGCGAAGGCATCGAAAAGGACTGGCCATACATCTTCACCGACCTCGAATTCGAGCCGATGATCGAAGCGCGCTTCGCCGCCATCAAGCAGGGCTTCGACCACTATCCGCGGGCGCAACCCGAAACGTTGAGCGCGCGGCCCTTCCATCAGCTCCTTGAACGACGCCGCGGGATGCGAGGGCTGTAGGGTCGCTTGCAACCGGCAGTGCGCTTCTGGCCGCGCGATCCCGAGCACTTTCGCCAGACGGTCCAGCACAACGACGCTGACGTCCTGCCGTCCCCGCTCCAGCTCCCGAGCCATGCGGCGCTCACATCCGCCTGATGCGCCAATGCCTAGATCGTCAGGCCGCGCTCTTGGCGTACGCTGGGGGTGGTCCAGCCGACGGGCTGTTCAACCTCCATGGAGTGCGTATGCGTATGCAGTATGTGGCGATTGCCGGGGTGGTTAGGAATATGGCTTGCCGGCCCCGCTCAGGCGCAGACGATGCCGCCGCCATTCGAAGACACGGCGCAGATCGTCTGCGTTGAGCGAGCGGACTCGATCGAACTGTTGGCCGTCTACGAGAAGGACCTCGCCATCGGCGACCAACTCCTCACTCACCTTGCAGAGCAAGGCGTGTGTGAGCGTGCGACCTTCAGCGGCAAACCCGTGGTCGACGTGTACAAGACGCGTCACACCGGCGCACTGCGGGAGGGGCACGTCTTTGAAGTGGACGTGACGGACGGCGAAGTCCTGAACGGTCGATCCAAAGCTTACATGTTGCTGTTCGTCATGCACGATAACGAGGTTTGATCGAGCGCGATTGCCCCGCGGACATGGCGGGCTGTCTGCCTTGCTGTCGTTAACAGGTGAAAAGCGTACACTGGGCAAGTCGCGCGCTTCGGCCCTCGTCGAGAAGTGCGATAAGTCTGGTGGAAGGGCTGCGCGCTGAGCAGCGCGCGGCTGCGGTCGCGCGGCGCGCGCTTGGCCGGGTTCTCGACGGCGATGCGGTTGCCCGACCTGGCTTCGACCCACTTGCCGCCGATCAGCATGCCCTTGGGGCTGACGACGTGAGGTTCAGCGGTTTGGTCTCAGCAGTGGTCATCGACATGTTGTTATTCCACGCGGTTTTGGGAGGCGCGAAGTTTGGCGCGCACGGCCGCCAGCGACAAGCCCGGCTCTTTCAGGGGCCCACGGTCAGGGTTCGTGGGCGAGCCGTTCGAAGTCCTCGAGCACCGCCGCCACCAGCTTCTGTCGCCGCGTGTCCTCGGCGGTGAGCGTTGCGGCATAGAGTCCGAGAGATAGCGCGCCTTCTCGGCCGCTTCCGGCCAGCTGACGGCGGGCGCAGCCGGCAGATGCGCTTCGCAGATCGTCCTGGCGCAGGCGCAGGTCTTCTCGTTGGCCTCCACCTCCGACAGCAGCCGCCGCAGATCGGTGGCCTTCTGGGCCGCCATTCCGCGGCGCTTGTCGAGATCGATCGTCTTGTCGGTCATGGCTGTGCGCCTTCCGTTGAGCAGTCCGACGACGACTTCCACCGACATGCCCGGAAGGCGCTCGGTCATTCCCGATGAAGCTGCCGGCCACCGGCATGGCCTGACGGATGTCGCGCGCGACGGCGACGGGAATGAGGTTGAAGCCGCCGACGCCGCGGTTGGTCGGATCGAAGGTGATCCAGCCCGCGCCCGGCACGAGGACCTCCGCCCAGGCATGGCGTCGTGCCCGGCTCCCTCTCGCGCTCCGGGATTGTACAGATAGCCGGAGACGATGCGGGCGCCGAAGCCCAGGCTGCGCGCCGCCTCGACGAACAGCACGGCGAAATCGCGGCACGAGCCCCAGCCGCGGTCGAGCGTCTCGATCGGCGACTGCGTGCCCTCGTCTTCGCGGCTTTGATAGCGGATCCATCCGCGCGACGCCGGCGCTCAGGTCCTTGAGCAGCGACAGCGTGTCGGTCGGCTTGCTGCGCACGAAGGCCTGCGGCCCAGTCGTCGCAGCCGCCCTGCCGGATCGGCGATATTGCGGCACCGCGAGTGCGCCGAGATCGGTCCAGTCGTCGCGCGAATAGCGGAACGGATAGGGAGCGGCCGACGCCGCGATGTCGAAGACCGGCCAGGCGATCGGCATCGAGCTGCAGCTCGGCGACGCTGTCGATCACCAGATGGTCGGTCAGGCCCTGAAACGTGGCCGTGGCGACGGCATTGCCGAAACGTCGTGCGCCCAGGTGACGATGGCGTCGGGCGTCACGCGTGACGACGCTCGAGACCAGGCGAAGGTCGCGGCTCTCGCGCGGACGCAGCATCAGCCGGTGCGGCCCGAGCCTCACCGGCTCGATGGTAGCGATAGGTGGTCTTGTGGTGGATCCTGAGCGCGATCAACGGAGCTCCCGCGGGGCGAGCGAAGACGCCCACCCCGCTGTCGTTACCCTCCTTGCCGGCGCTCGCCAGCCTGTGGTCAGGCCGCCTGCGCCAGCGACTGGCGCGAGGCTTCTTCCGCCGCCAGGCGTGCGGGCGACGGCATGGACCGTCGCGGCGATGCGCACCGCGGCCTGGATCTGCTCGGCCGAGAGGCCGTGCTCGCGGCAGCACCTTCTCGTGCGCTTCGAGGCACATGCCGCAGCCGTTGATGGCCGAGACCACCAGCGACCACAGCTCGAAGTCGACCTTGTCGACGCCGGGCTTGGCCATCGCGGTCATGCGCAGCTTGGCCGGCAGGGTCTTGTAGTCGGCCGCGTGCACGAGATGCACGAAGCGGTAGTAGATGTTGTTCATCGCCATCAGCGACGCCGCGATCTTGGCGGCGTTCAGCGCCTCGGGCGAGAGCTCCGGCGCCGAACGCGTCGACCACGGCTTGCGTGGTCGGCGCGTGGTTGGCGGCGCAGCGCGGCAGCGATGAAGCTGCCGGCCTTCTGCTGCGGCGTCGAGCAGCTGCTCGGACGCCAGGCTCGACAGGTTGAGCTTCAGGTCGCGGGCATACTCCGGCAGCCGGTCCTTCAGGGCGTCGATCGACATGATGCCTCCTTACGCGGCCTTCAGGACGTCGTCGCCCTTCTGCCAGTTGCAGGGGCAGAGCTCGTCGGTCTGCAGCGCGTCGAGCACGCGCAGCACTTCCTGCGGGTTGCGGCCGACCGATGAGGTCGTTCACCGACACGAAGCGGATGATGCCCTCGGGATCGACGATGAAGGTGGCGCGCAGCGCAGACGCCCTCGTCCTTGTCGAGGATGCCGAGCGCCGTGCGACAGCTCGCGCTTGATGTCGGCCAGCATCGGCGAACGGCAGGCGCCTTCAGGTCGGCATGGTTCTGGCGCCAGGCCAGATGCACGAACTCGCTGTCGGTCGAGACGCCGTAGACCACGGCGTCGCGGTCGTTGAACTCGCTGTTCAGCTTGCCGAAGGCGGCGATCTCGGTCGGGCAGACGAAGGTGAAGTCCTTCGGCCAGAAGAACACGACCTTCCACTTGCCCGGCGTCGCTCTTGTCGGTGACCTGCCGTGAAGGCCGTCTTGGGGTCGGTGCTCACCACCGCCTTGAGGTCGAAGGAAGGAAACTTGTCGCCGATGGTCAGCATGAAACGCTCCGGTTACCTAGTTTGGAACGTTTCTAATATGCGGCGTCTGCATCTCAATTGCAAGTCATTCGCAGAACTATTTCGATGAGTGAATTATCCCTTCTTTTCAATGACTTACGCTTCTCGCTTCGCCGTCAGCTCGCCGTACTTCATGCCCTCGAGCTTGATCCCGTCGGGATCGAGGAAGAACACGGCGTAGTAGTCCTCGTAATATTCGTCGGCCGGATCGACGATGCGCACGCCCTCGCCTTCGAGGAAGCCCTGCAGGGCGTCGACGTCGCGCCGGTTGCGCAGCTCGAAGGCATAGTGGTGCAGGCCGACATCGCCGATGCGGTAGCGTCTTGCGACCCTCGGCCGGCGCGATCCAGTAGCGCGTCCGGCCGTTGGTCCAGCCGATCGTGTTGGGATACTCGTCCGAGATCTCGAAGCCCAGGAACTCGAACAGCCTGCCGTAGAAGGCCTTCGACTTCTCGTAGTCGCTGACCCGGATGGAAATGTGGTCGATGCCGACGACACGCGAGGTCGGACCGGGACTTGGCGACGAGCCATGGGCATGCTCCTGCGAAACGGCGCGCTGAATTCCTGTGGTCACAACGGCCGGGATGTCGGATTGTTTCCCGCAGGCCATGCGAGACGGGCAAGGCGGGGGACGAGACCATGGGTTCGATGTCGAAGACGCTTGGTGCACTGGCGCTGGCGAGCGCCGCGCTGTTCGCCGGCGACGCCCCGGCCGGCACGCATCGACCAGATCCGCGACAGCAAGACGCTGCGCATCGCCTACGATCCCGATGCGCCGCCCTTCTCCTACATCGTTCCCGGCAGCCCGGCGAACGCCGATCCCGCAGGGCTATTCGGTCGAGCTCTGCCGCGCCGTGTTCGACAACAGCTCAGGAGCAGCTCAAGATCCCCGACCTGAAGATCGCCTACGTCGCGGTCAACTCGCAGAACCGCTTCGACGCCATCACCGGCAACAAGGCCGACCTCCTCTGCGAATCGTCGACGGCGACCCTGTCGCGCCGCGGCAATCGTCGATTTCTCGATCCCGATCTTCATCGATGGCGCCAGCTTCGTGATCGCGTCCCGACGGCCCGCGCGACGTCAAGCTGCTCGCCGGCAAGAAGGTCGGCGTGCTGCCCGGCACCACGACCGAGCAGGAGCTGCGCCGCGCGCTCACCGGCACGCAGATCAATGCCGAGGTCGTGCTGGTCAAGACCAACCAGGAGGGCATCGAGCTGGTCGAGAACGGGCGGCGTCGCGGCCTATTTCGCCGACCGCGCCACGCTCACCTTCCTGCTGCGCGAAGGAGAAGCAGGCGGCCGGCCTGCTGATGGCCGAAACCTATCTCAGCATCGAGCCGATCGCGCTGGCGATGCGGCGCGGCGACCGCGATTTCCGCCTCGCCGTCGATACGGCGCTGAGCCACATCTACCGACGGGGCGAGATCACGGGCGATTTTCAAGACGGCCTTCGGCGCCGCTGACCACGCCAAGCCCGCTGCTGGCGGCCCTGTATCAGATTTCGGGCTTGCCGGACTAGCCGACGCAGCCCATCTGCTCAGTTCATATGCGTCTTTCCGTTCTCGATCAGTCGATCGCCGTCGCCGGCCGCCCGCACGATCAGTCGATCCGCAACACCGTCGCGCTGGCCCAGCACTGCGAGGCGCTGGGCTACGACCGCTTCTGGGTGTCCGAGCACCACAACCATCCGACCATCGTCGGCACCGCGCCGGAGATCGTGATCGCGGCGATCGCCGCCACCACCGAGCGCATCCGCGATCGGCAGCGCCGGCATCATGCTGCCGCACTACGCGCCGTTCAAAGTGGCCGAGGTGTTCCGCGTGCTCGACGCCCTGGCGCCCGGCCGCATCGATCATGGGGCTCGGCCGCGCGCCGGGCTCGGACGGCCGCACCGCCTTCGCGCTCAATCCCGCTGGCCAACGAGCGGCCCGAGCATTTTCCCGCCGACGTGCGCGACCTGATCGCCTGGGTGCACAACGAGCCGCTGGTCGACCGCCATCCCTTCGCCGCGGTGCAGGCCTATCCCGCAGGGCGCCGACCGCGCCGGAGGTCTGGATCCTCGGCAGCTCCGACTACGGCGCCCAGGTCGCCGCCCTGTTCGGCCTGCCCTACTGCTACGCCTGGTTCTTCAGCGACGGCGCCGGCGGCGAGCGCGCCATCGACCTCTACAAGCGCAGCCTATCGGCCGAGCGCGCGCCATCCCGAGCCGCATTCGGCGCTCTGCGTCTGGGCGCTGGCCGCCGACGACGATGGAGGAGGCGCAGTACCACTTCACCTCGCGCGCGCTCTCGCGCATCAACCGCGACCGCGGCATCCTGGGGCCGCTGGTCGCGCCCGACGACGCCGCCACGGCGCTCGCGGCCTACGACCAGGCGCGCATCGAGCAGTTCCGCAAGGACTCCTTCGTCGGCACCGGCCCCGAGGTCGCGGCCCGCATCGCGAGCTGAAGGACCAGCGTCGGCGTCGACGAGATGGCCGTCGTCACCTGGACCTACGACGAGGAGGTGCGGCGCGCAGAGCTACACCGCAGCTCGCCAAGGCGGCCGGTCGTACCGACGCGCGCACAGCCGAGGCGCGCGTCTCCAGACCGCGCGGCTCCGTCCGAGCTCGTTCCGAGAGAGGCCAGCGCGCGACGTCAGCTCCGAAGGGCCAGCGCCGGTGCTGGCGCGCTTCGCGCTTGGCCACGGCTTGCCGCGCGCCTGCTGGCCGTTGCAGGTCAGCCGCGCCGCTCAGCGCCGGGACCAGCACGGTGCAGACGCCGTAGGGGCCGGGGATTGGGCGGCTGGTTGGGCTCGGTGTGGATCAGCAGCGGCTCGCCGATGTCGTACCAGGTGAGCGCGATCTCGGCGTCGTGCGCCTTGACGTGCTCGGTCCAGAAGTAGCGCGGGTCGCCCGACTTGCGAGAATGCGGCGTCGGTCACCGGGATCGAGATGTCCTTCGAGCTCGGCATTGAGCATGCCCTGCACGGTCTGCTGCAGCCAGCGCGCCATGGCGATGTTGTCGGAATAGATGCGCCAGTGGCCGTGCGGTCAGCTCGCTCTTGAGGTAGAGCACGTGGCCCGGCCCGGCCGGGCAGAACAGGATGCGCCAGTAGCTGGCGTCGGTCGAATTGGGATCGCCGTCCTTGTCGCTGCAGGCGAATGAACGGGTTCTCGCCCGTCAGGATCGAACGATGCGGGATCGGCTACATCGCTCATCTCCCTGTTCGTCTTCCCGGCCTGCGGTCAGCCACGCAACCGACCGACCGTGTCGGCGTTGCGCATGGTGCCGAGCCGCGTCTCGCAGGCGCCGAGACTATCGAGCAGCGCCAATGGGTCAATCGTTTGGAGCAGCACTGGCAGCCGTTGCCAGCATCGTGGCCTTCGCCAGCCGCCGCCTCGGCCTCAGACGATCCGCCCGGCGCGGGTCGGCCGCCTGGCCTTCACCGAAGGCACCGTCTCCTTCCACGACGACCAGCAGAGCGAGCTGGACGCCGGCCGTCGGTCAACACGCCGCTCACCATCGGGCGACTGCGATCTGGACCGAGCCCAACGCCCGCAGCGAGATCTCGCTCGCCGGCACGCGCGTGCGCATGGACGGCGCCACGCAGCTCGACATGCTGGCGATCGACGACAGCCAGACCCGCCTGCAGCTCGACCAGGGCCGCATCGACATCAAGACCTTCACGCTCGACACCAACGCAGCCCTATCAGGTCGTGACGCCGCGCGGCACGATCAGCGCTGCAGCAGCAGGGCGACTACTACGTCGAGGCGGGCTCGACCGAGGATCCGACGCGGCTCGGCGTGCGCTCCGGCGCCGCGCAGATCCAGAGCCTGAACGGCCAGGTGCTTGCGGTGCGCGCCGGCGAAGTCGGCGAGATCATCGGCGATGCCGGCACGCCGCAGCTGCGCACCATCAACAGCGCGCCGCCGCCGCTGCCGGCCTACGTGGGCGGCGCGCGACCGCCAGGTCGTCTACGACCTGCCGCCGCAGTATCTGTCGGCCGGCGTCACCGGCTACGAGGATCTCAACGCCTACGGCAGCTGGAGCAACGACGGCAGCTACGGCCAGCGTCTGGGCGCCGCGCTCCGTGCCGGCCGGCTGGGCAGCCCTACCGCACCGGCCACTGGTCCTACGTGCAGCCGTGGGGCTGGACCTGGGTCGACGAGCAGCCGTGGGGCTTCGCGCCCTATCACTACGGCCGCTGGGCCAACACGCGGCAACCGCTGGGTGTGGGTGCCGCCGCAGCGCGAGGCGCGTCCGGTCTATGCGCCGGCGCTGGTCGCCTTCATCGGCGGCGTCGAGCTCGGCGTCGACGCTCGGCGCAGCAGAGCAGCGCGCCGGTCGGCTGGTTCCCGCTGGGACCGCGCGAGGCCTATGTGCCGTCCTACACGACCAATCGCGACTACTATCAGCCGCATCAACCGCCCGGCGCAGCATCCAGGAGCAGGTCGCTCGACGATCGCTGGCAGCGCGCGCAGCGCCGCGAGCCGCCGTTGCCGAACCGGCAGAACTCGGCGCTGATGAACCAGCGCTTCGCCACGGTGGTGCCGGCCGAGACGCCTTCGTGCGCTCGCAGCCGGTGGCGCGCGCCGCGCTTCAGGTGTCGCGCCGCGACAAGCGTCGCCGCCGCGCCGGTCGCGCCGTCGCGCGCCGCCCGCCCCGACGGCGTCCGTCGCGACGGCTGCACCGGCGACCGCCACGGCCGCTCGGACAGCTCCGCCGCCACGCCGCCAGCGGCCACGACGACCACGCCCGCACCGTCCGATCCGAAGGCGGCAGCCACGCCGCGCCGACCGCAGGCCAGCGCCGGCAACGTGCCCGTCGCCAAGACCGCCGTCGCCGACATGCCGACGCTTCGGCCGGCCCGCCGCCATCGCGACGCCGCGCCGCGCCCGGACCGAAGGTCGCCACCACCCAGCCGCACGGCAGCCGACCACCGACACAGACCAGCAGGCCGTGCCGACGCTCGTGCCGCGCCAGGGCGCCGCACCGCCCGCGCTGAAGGGCGCGGTCACGCCGGCGCCGGCGCAGCCTGCCAAGCCGGGCGAGCCACCCCAGCAGCAGCAGGCGCGCACCGCAGCCGCAAGCCGCGCCGCGGCGCAGCACCTGCGCCGCAGCGCCTGCGCCGGCAGCGCAGCCGCAGGCCAAGCCCGAGCCGCGCGAAGCCTGCCGAAGCCGCCGCAAGCAGCAGCAGGCGGTGCCGCAGCCGCAAGCCGCGCCGCCGGCAGCAGCCGCGCGCCAGCGCCGCTCAGCCGCAGCGCCAAGCCCGCAGCACGGCGAAGCCTGCCGAGCCGCCCAAGCGGCAGCAGGCGGCGCCGCAGCCAGCCGCTCGCGCCAGCAGCACCTGCGCCCGCGCCTCAGCCGCCGAAGCCGCAGCCGCCGCCGCGCGCAGCAGCGACAACAAGGCGCCGGACAGGCGTGCCAACCTGACGCCGCAGCGCCAGCGCCGCGCCGCAGCGCCGCAGCCGCAGCCGCACGCCGCCGCCGCAGCCGCCGACGCCGCAAGCGCGCCATCCGGCCGCAGCGCGCCGCGCCGCAGCAGCAGCATCCGCCCCGCAGCCGCAGGCTCAGTCCCGCGCCTCAGGCAGCCGCCGCGCTCCGCAGCAGCAACAGCGCCGCAGCGACAAGAAGGACGACAAGAAGTAGGCGGCTCTAGAGGACCTGGTTGCGCAGGGTCTTCTCGCCGCGCCACAGGCGCTCGAGATTCTCCATCAGGATGTCGAGCACGTTGTCCTCGTAGGCGCGCGTCTCGCCCGCGGTGTGCGGCGTGACGAAGACGTTGGGCATCGACCACAGCGGCGAGGCCGCCGGCAGCGGCTCGTCGGCGGTGACGTCGATCGCCGCCGCCCAGATCCTGTTGCCCTGCATCGTCTCGATCAGCGCCGCCTCGTCGGCCACCTTGCCGCGCGCCACGTTCACGAACACCGCCGACGGCTTCATGGCGGCGAAGGCCGCCGCGCTCATCAGGCCGGTGGTCTCGGGCGTGAGCGCGCAGGTCAGCGCCACGATAGTCGGCCTGCGGCACGAGCTTCACCAGGTCGCCCATGCCGTGGATCGAGATCGGCGCCGTTCGGCGCCCTGCGCCGGATCGCGGCGGATGCCGATCACCTTCATGTCGAAGGCCTTGGCGAGCTTGGCGAGATGGCTGCCGATGCGGCCCATGCCGACGATCAGCAGGGTCTTGCCGCCGAGCTCGTCCTCGCGCTGGGTCGAGGTCGCCGATCATGCCGCGCCACACCTTCTTGTGCTGGTTGTCGCGCGCCTCGGGCAGCCGGCGCGCCACGGCCAGGATCAGCGCGATCGCGTGCTCGGCCACGGCGCGGGCGTTGACGCCGGCGGCGCTCGCCAGCCGCACGCCCTTGGCGCCGAGCTGCTCCCTGGAATACTGGTCCATGCCCGAGCTGATCGACTGGATGAACTTCAGCTTGCCGGCATGCGCGATCAGGTCGTTCTTCCACATGCCCGAGGCCACCACCACGTCGGCCTCGCCGATGCGCTTCACCAGATCGTCGTAGGCGCGGACCTCGAAGTTCCTGATGCCGGTCTTGCGCAGCTCGAAGCGGTCCTTCATGCTGGTAGGCCGCGTGGGCAAAGCAGATCGTCAGATTTTCTTTCGACGGAAACATTTCTTCAAACTCCTAGTTCCTTGCGCTCGCCGATGGTGCTGTGGAAGCGCGACAGGAACGACGCCGTACGCGGGTTCTTGGGCTGCAGCAAGACCTCTTCCGCCAGCGCCCTGCTCGACCACCTGGCCGGCATCCATGACCACGACCCGGTCGGCGACGTCGCGCGCGAAGGCCATCTCGTGGGTCACCACGATCATGGTCGTGCCCTCGGTGGCGAGCTGCTTCATGACGTCCAGCACCTCGCCGACCAGCTCGGGATCGAGCGCCGAGGTGACCTCGTCGAACAGCATGATCTCCGGCGCCATCGCCATGGCGCGCGCGATGGCGACGCGCTGCTGCTGGCCGCCCGACAGCTCGCGCGGATAGCGCTCGGTGAAGCCGGCCAGGCCGACCTTGGCCAGAAGATCGCGCGCGATCGTCTCGGCCTCGGCTCGCGCCATCTTCTTCACGATCACCGGGCCCGACATGACGTTGCTGCAGCGCCGTCATGTGCGGGAAGAGGTCGAACTGCTGGAACACCATGCCGATGCGGGCGCGAAAGCGCGCCAGGTCGCGGCCATGCGGCATCGAGCATGCCGCGCGCCGAAATCGATGCGCGCGCTCGCCGACCTGCAGCGTGCCGGCCGACGGCTGCTCCAGCAGGTTGAGGCAGCGCAGGAAGGTCGACTTGCCGCAGCCCGACGGACCGATCAGCACCACGACCTCGCCGCGATGCACTTCGAGCGACACGCCGCGCACCGCCTCGACCGCGCCGTAGCTCTTGCGCAGGCCGTCGACCTCGCACCATCGCCGTCGTCGCTACTGGTCAACGCGCGCCTCCAGCCGGGCCGCCCACAGGGTGAGCGGATAGAGGATGACGAAGTAGGCGAGCGCGACGCTGGTATAGACCTCGAGCGGACGGAAGGTGTCGGAGACGACGATCGAGCCGGTGTACATCAGGTCGGGCACCGCCACGACGTAGAGCAGCGAGGTGTTCTTGAGCTGGATGATCGACTGGTTGACGAAGGGCGGCACCATGCGCTTGATCGCCTGCGGCAGGATGATGTGGCGCATCAGCTCGCCGCTGGTCATGCCGAGCGCGCGCGCGGCCTGCCACTGCCCCTTGTCGATCGAGATGATGCCGCCGCGGAAGATCTCGGTGGCGAACGCGCCCATGTAGAGCGTGAGGCCGAGGCCCGCCGCCAGCCAGGCCGGCAGCTCGACCTGCAGCACGATCGGCAGCGCGTAGTAGAACCAGACGATCTGCACCAAAAGCGGCGTGCAGCGGAAGATCTCGACGTAGTAAGTGGATCGGCAGCGTCACCCATTTGCGGCGATAGCAGCAGCAGCATGCCGCAGATCACGCCGATGATCAGTGCCGCCCAGCACGGTGCCCACCGAATAGGCGAGCGTGACGCCGAGCCCCTTCATCCAGAGATGGGCGTAGTTGAGGACGAGGCTGAAGTCCCACTTGTAGCGCCATCGGCGGGACCATCGTCAGAACCGGTCGGGCCGGAACGGCGCCAGATCCACGGTGGTCGGCTTTGCCGGTCGCCAGCTCGGCCACCAGCTTGCCGGTGATGCCGGCCATGGTCAGGCCGAGATGATCGTGGCCGAAGGCGAAGAACACGTTGCTGTGGCGCGGCGAGCGGCCGATCACCGGCTTGGATCCGGATGCGACGGCCGCGGGCCCATCCACCTGCGAGGCGGGCTCGCCCTTCAGCCCGGGCACCAGCGCCTTGGCATGGCGCATGCACCATGTCGGCGATGCGCATGTCGGGCGGGCGCGTCGGGCGCTGCGAACTCGGCGACGCCGGTGGCGCGGATGCCCTCGATGCATGTGGGCCAGCGAGACGCTGCGGTCGGCCGAGACCAGGGCGCGCTGCAGCCCGAAATCCTGGTTGGCGAACATCACGTGATAGCCGCGCTCGGCCTCGAGCGGCACCGAGGTGCCGAGCTGCGCTGCGAGCGGCCGCGACCAGACGCCGGCCGCGAGCACCACGGTCTCGACGTCCATCGGCCCGCGGTCGGTGACGATCCTGGTCGGCCCCGCGCTGCCGATCTCGAAGCCGCGCACCTCGGCGTTGACGATCTCGCCGCCGCGGCGCACGAAATCCGCGGCCAGCGCGATCGCACAGCCGCAACGGATCGATGGTGCGGTTGACGTCGGGCAGCGACACCGCCTTGATGACCTTGGTCGACAGCGCCGGCTCCATCTGCCGCGCCTCGTTGCCGTCGAGGATGTCCATGTGCACGCCGTGGCGGCGGCGCAGGTCGAGCGCGTAGGCGGCGCCCTCGAAGGCGTCGCCTCGCTCTCGAACAGTCATCATCAGGCCGTCGTCGCTCGACCCACTTGCCGGCGTCGGCGCCTTCGATCAGCGGCGCGTAGCCTGCATGCGTGTGCACCAGCAGGCGAGTTGCGCGCGGCGGCGATCGCCTCGACGCGCGACGGCCGCGCCGCCTCGATGAAGCGCAGGAACCACGGCAGCGCCCTGGGCACGTGACTCCAGCGCAGCTTCAGCGGCGATTCGGGTCGAACAGCATCTTCGGCACCTTCTTCAGCACGCCCGGCATGGCGAAGGGCACGCACGAGGCGGTGCCGAAGCTGCCGGAGTTGCCGAACGAGGCGCCTCATGCCCGGCTCGCCCTTCTCGACGAGCCGGACCTTGAAGCCTTCGCGCTGCAGATGAAGCGCGCAACAGACGCCGACGATGCCGGCGCCTATCACGGTGACGGTCTTGGCCATCAGTTCGGCGAGAACGACACGGTCGACGGGATCTCGTCGATGCCCATGCGTCTTGCAGCGACGCCTTCATGCGCGTCTCGTTGTGGCCCAGCAGGATGTTCCACTCCGCCCAGCGGTTGAGGAACTTCTGCCAGCGCTGCATCGTCCTCCAGGCGCAGGCCGATATAGCCGGGCAGCGCCACGCGCGGCGTCGGATTGACGAAGTCGCCGAGGCCCGGGTTCTTGGCCTTCGTCGACCATGCTGGTTCAGCACCGTGGTGGTGAAGGCGTCGGCGCGGCCCGACGAGACGGCGAGCGCGACCTCCGCCGCCGACTTGAACTCGACGCGCGTGGCCTTGGGCGCCATCTTGCGCAGCAGCAGCTCGTCGGACGTGCCCGGTCATGACGGCGACCTTGACGCCCGCCTTGTTGTAGTCGGCCCACACCTGGCCGTTGAAGTTCGGGTTGTTCACCGTCACCCATTCGATCCAGTAGATCGGGCCGGCGAAGTCGATGGCGGTGGCGCGCAGCGGCGTCGCCTGCAGGCGCGAAGTTCATGTCGACCTTGCCGGCCTGCAGCGACAGCACGGCCTCGCCGAAGCCGCCGACCTCGACCGGCTCGTAGCTTGACCGTCGAGCTCGTTGGCGATGTCCTTGCCCATCTCGACCATGGCGCCGACCCATTCGCCGCTCGCCTTGTCGCGCAGGAAGTAGGGCGGATACTCGAACACGCCCATGCGCACCTGGCCGGTGCGCTTGATCAGGTCCCAGGTCGATTCGGTCTTCGATTGCGCGCGCGCCGGAACGATGCTCGACGGCCGCGAGCGTGGCGGCGGCGACGCCCGCGGCAGCGATATCACGACGACGGATAATCATATGTGCCCCCTTGCTTGAATCGATTGTTCGTCTTGTTGGCGGCAGGCCCCGTTCCCGCGCGAACAAAAGTCTAGGTGGCGGGCTTCGCGCGACGCAAGATGCGAGCCAAAGCACGTGCGAGGCGTTTGCGCTACTTCAAGCGTCTCCACCGCGTAGTGCCTCACGCGATCCTCGTCGACCTTGACGCCGAGGCCGGGCGTTTGCGGCACGATCACGCGGCCGTTCTCGATCGGGAACGGCTCGGCCAGCAGGTCGCGCTCGAGGAAGTACTTGGCCTGGTAGAACTCGCAGCCCAGCGAGATGTTGGGCGTGGCGGCGATCATGTGCGTGCCCGCGAGATGGGCAATGCCGGTCTCGAACATGTCGCCGCCGTAGCAGGCGATGCCGGCGGCCTCGCAGATCGCCGCGACCTTGCGGCCGGCCAGCATGCCGCCGTGCTTCATGATCTTGATGCTGACCAGGTCGGCCATGCGGTTGGCGGCGACCAGCAGCGCGTCGGTCGGCGTGAACACGCTCTCGTCGGCCAGCACCGGCGTGTCGAGCGCGCGGGTGATCTCGGCCAGGGCGGCGCGATGATGGCCCGGCACCGGCTGCTCGATGAAGGTCGGCTTGAAGGCCTCGACGTCGCGCAGCTGGCGGATCGCGTCGTGCGTGACCATGCCCTGGTTGTAGTCGATGCGCAGCTCGGCATCGGCCGGCAGCTCCTTGCGGAAGCGCTCCATGCGCTTGAGGTCGGCGGCGTGGCCGGCGAAGCCGGTCTTCATCTTGAACAGCCGCAGGCCCTCGCCGTAGAGCCGCTTCACCATCTCCATGTCGCGGTCGACAGTCGGGATCGGCGACCGAGAAGGACGAGCGGAATGTCGTCGCGGCAGCGGCCGCCCAGAAGCTCGGCCACCGGCAGGCCGGAGGCCTGGCCGACGATGTCGAACAGCGCCATCTCCATCGCCGCCTTGGCTTCGGGATGGCCGACCACGGCGTGATCGGCGGCTGCCATCAGCGCCTCGATGCGAAACGGATCGGCGCCGATCAGCAACGGCCGCAGATAGACGTGCAGCGCCGCGACATTGGCCTCGATGGTGCCGGTGAACACCGCCCACGGCGCGGCATCGCCCCAGCCGGTGATGCCGGCGTCGGTCTCGAGCTTCAGGATGGCGTTCTTCACCGAGCCCGCGACGTCGCCCGAGCCGTGGCGGCGCATCAGGCGCACCGGAATGTCGGTGACGAAGACCGTCATCGCCGTGATCTTGATCTGCTTCAAGAGACCCTCCCCGCTTTCCCCAGCCCAGTCTATCGCGCACTATGCCCGCCAATCACAACAGGGGAAACGCCATGCGCCGCAATCTGCTCCGCGAACGCCTCAACGCCGGCAAGCCGACCGTCGGCACGCACATCCTGTCGGCCTGGCCGACCCTGGTCGAGCTGATCGGCCATTCCAAGCAGTACGACTATGTCGAGTTCACCGCCGAGTACGCGCCGTTCGACCTGCACGACCTCGACAATCTCGGCCGCGCCTTCGAGCTCACGGGCCTGGGCGGCATGATCAAGATCGAGCAGACGCAGTACACCCACCAGGCGATGCGGGCGATCGGCGCGGGCTTCCAGAGCGTGCTGTTCGCCGACATCCGCACCGTCGAGGACGCCAGGCCGCCGTCGAACGCCGTGCGCGCCGAGACGACGATGGCCAGGGCGTGCGCGGCCGCGGCCTGCTGGGCGTCGGCATGCGGCGCGACGTCGGCATCGTGCGCCAGGGCGGCACGCCCGCCTATGTCGATGCGCTGAACGAGGTCGTGATCGCCATCATGGTCGAGAAGAAGTCGTGCGTGGACAATCTCGACGCCATCCTGTCGGTGCCGGGCATCGACATGGTGCAGTTCGGCGCCTCGGACTTCTCCATGAGCATCGGCAAGACCGGCCAGTACGGCCATCCCGACGTGCTGGCGGCCGAGACCAAGACCATCCAGACGGCGCTCAAGAAGGGCCTGCATCCGCGCGTCGAGCTGCGCGATCCCGAGCCAGGCCGGCCGCTATCTCGAGATGGGCGTCAAGCATTTCTGCATCGGCTGGGACGTGCGCATCCTCGCCGACTGGTGGGACACCAAGGGCGCGGAGATGCGCAAGCTGCTGCGCGCAAGCCGAAGAGCGGCGGCCAAGCCCGCGCCGGTCGCGCGCGCCAAGGGCGCGGCAAGGCAATGGAACGCCGAACGGCAAGGCGCGGCAATTACGCCTGAGCCGCCGGTCGCAGCCAGCCGTCGCGCCCGACGTCCGTTCACCGCACGCTCCATGGCGTCGCGCTCGCCGGACGACTATGCCTGGCTGAAGGACGACAACTGGCAGCAGGTGCTGCGCAACCCGGCGCTGCTCGATGCCGACATCAGGTCGTACCTGAGGCCGAGAACCGCTACACCGAGGCGCTTCTCGGGCCGACGCAGGCGCTGCAGAAGACGCTGGTCGCCGAGATGCGCGGGCGCATCAAGGAGGACGATTCTGGCGTGCCGCAGCCGGACGGGCCGTTCGCCTATCTCTGGAAGTATCGCCGAGGGCGGCCAGCACGAGCTGATCGGCCGCACGCCGCGCGACGGCGGCGACGTCCGAGATCATCCTCGACGGCGACGCGCTGGCCAAGGCGTCGGACTATTTCAATTTCGGCGGCACGCAGCATTCGCCAGACCATCGGCCTCGAAGCCTGGAGCGCCGACCTGCGCGGCTCGGAGTATTTCACCATCCGCGTGCGACGCTGGGACAGCGGCGAGGACCTGCCCGACATCGTCGAGCAGACCAGCGGCAGCGTCGTCTGGGGTCGCGATCTCGACGTTCTTCTTCTATGTCCGCGCTCGACGAGAACCACCGGCCGCTGCAGGTCTACCGCCATCGGCTGGGCACGGCGCAGAGCGACGACGTCCTCGTCTACGAGGAAAAGGACAGCGGCTGGTTCACGCGCATCGAGGAGAGCGCAAGCGGCCGCTTCGCGTCATCGCCACCGGCAACCAGGAAACCTCCGAGCGCTGGCTGATCGATCTCTCGCGAGCCGGACGCCACGCCGCGCCTCGGTGGCGGCGCGCGAGACACGGCGTCCGCTACACGCGTCTCCGATCGCGGCGACGAGCTCTTCATCCTCACCAACGAAGGCGATGCGATCGACTTCCGCATCGCCACGGCGCCGCTGGCGACGCCCGGACGCGCAGCCATTGGCGCGAGCTGATCCCGCATCGTCCGGGCATCTACATCATCGGCGCTGGCGCTCTACGCCGGCCACCTGGTGCGGCTGGAGCGGGCGAACGCGCTGCCCTCGATCGTGATCCGCGACCTTGTCGATGGCGCCGAGCATGTCATCGGCTTCGACGAAGCCGGCCTACTCGCTCGACATCATCGGCGGCTACGAATTCGACACCACGACCCTGCGCTTCGCCTACTCGTCGATGACGACGCCGGCCGAGATCTACGACTACGACATGGCGAGCCGCGCAGCGCACCTTGCGCAAGCGCCAGCGAGATTCCCTCCGGCCACGATCCGGCCGACTACGTCACGACGCCGCATCATGGCCGCGTCGCACGACGGCGCCGAGGTGCCGGTCGTCGATCCTGCACCGCCGGGACTTCAAGCGCGACGGCAGCGCGCCGCTGCTGCTCTACGGCTACGGCTCCTACGGCATGGCGATGCCGGCGTCGTTCTCGGCCAATCGCCTGTCGCTGGTCGACCGCGGCTTCGTCTATGCCATCGCCCATGTCCGCGGCGGCTCGGACAAGGGCTGGGGCTGGTATCTCGACGGCAAGCGCGACGAAGAAGACGAACACGTTCGACGATTTCGCCGCCGCGGCGCGCGCGCTGATCGACGGCAAATACACCTCGGCCAGGCGCATCGTCGGCCACGGCGGCAGCGCCGGCGGCATGCTGATGGGCGCGGTCGCCAACCGGGCGGGCGAGCTCTTCGCCGGCATCGTCGCCGAGGTGCCGCTTCGTCGACGTGCTGAACACCATGCTCGACGACACGCTGCCGCTGACGCCGCCCGAATGGCCCGAATGGGGCAACCCGATCACCGACGAGGCGGCGTTCCGCTACATCCTCTCCTACTCGCCCTACGACAACGTCGCCGCCAGGGACTATCCGGCGATCCTGGCGATGGCCGGCCTGACCGATCCGCGCGTCACCTACTGGGAGCCGGCGCAAATGGGTCGCGCGGCTCAGGGCCACGATGACCGGCGGCGGCCCGGTCCTGCTGCGCACCAACATGGGCGCGGGCCATGGCGGCGCGGCGGCCGCTTCGATCGCCTCGACGAGGTGGCGATCGCCTATGCCTTTGCCCTGCAAGTCACGGGGCATGCCGCTGGCATCACCCGATAGCTCTGTGATCTGGACAGGCGTTTAACCGCCGGTTCATCCTCCCAGCGGCTATCTGGGAGGAAACCAACAATGACCGATAAAGCCAAGACTGGGCGTAATACGCGTCGCAAGTTCCTGAAGGGTGCGGCTGTCGCCACGGCCGCCACCGTCGCCGCCCCCGCCGTCGTCAAGGCGCAGGGCCCGATCAGCATGCGCTGGCAGAGCACCTGGCCGTCGAAGGACATCTTCCACGAATACGCGCTCGACTACGCCAAGAAGGTGAACGACATGACCGGCGGCGACCTCAAGATCGAGGTGCTTGCCGGCGGGCGCGGTGGTGCCGGCCGTTCGGCCTGCTCGAGGCGGTGTCCAAGGGCACGCTCGACGGCGGCCACGGCGTGCTGGTCTATCACTACGGCAAGCAGACGGCGCTGGCGCTGTGGGGCTCGGGCCCGGGCTACGCCATGGACGCCAACATGCTGCTCTCCTGGCACACGTACGGCGGCGGCAAGGAGCTTCTGGACAAGCTCTACGCCTCGATCGGCGCCAACGTCGTGTCGTTCCCCTACGGGCCGATGCCGACCCAGCCGCTCGGCTGGTTCAAGAAGCCGATCACCAAGGTCGACGACTTCAAGGGCCTGAAGTTCCGCACCGTCGGCATCTCGATCGACGTGTTCCAGGCCATGGCTGCGCAGTAGCGCGTCGCCTGCCCGCGCGCTCGAGCAATACGTAACTGAACGAAGTACA